>Ga0207754_100084_pt1 | contig 79139 bp, 61 predicted proteins | sample A23E1SouthBayCA_FD_187728 | JGI IMG/M metagenome (GOLD analysis project Ga0207754, IMG submission 187728) | Aerobic enrichment media microbial communities from Eden Landing Ponds, California, USA - A23 E1 (SPAdes) | ecosystem: Environmental > Aquatic > Marine > Unclassified | place: Emeryville...
GCGGACCAGCCGGGAGTCGACGACCGCGTCGCGCTCCCCGGCCCACGACAGCACGGCGTCCGGGGTCGCGCCGTCGAGGGTGACGAAGAACACGAGCGAGCGGTCCTCGCCGGGGACGACGCCCTCGAACGCGAACGAGCAGCCGTGTTCGGCCGCGGCGCGCGCGAACAGCGACGGCTCGCCGACCTCGAACGCGACTTCAACGACGGTGTCCGCGAGCAGGAGCCGGCGCTGCTCGGCGAGCGCGATGGCCTGCCCGACGTGCCGCCCGAGGTCCGCCAGCAGGGCGCGCTCGCGCTCCCCGAAGCACTCTGCCGCCGCGCCGACGCCGAGCACGCCCCGCTGCGTGTCGCCGTCCGACAGCGGAACGACCGCGGCCGCCCGGTAGCCGGCCGTGCTCGCGTGCTCTCGGAGCGCCTCGAACTCGGGGGCTGCGCGGACATCCTCGACCACGCGCGGTTCGCCAGTGTCCACGACGGCGGCGACGGCCTCCGTACCGCCCGCGTCGAGGTCCGGTGGCTGGCCGCCCGAGGCGACGACGTCGGGAGCGTCGGCGGCCGGCCGCGCGACCCACGCCGCCTCGTAGGCGTCGCCGTCGACGAGCGCGTCACAGACCGCCGTCTCGGCGTCCTCGCGCGTCGCGGCCTCCCCGAGCACGTCCGTCACGGTCTGCACGGCGTCGAAGGCCGCGTCGAAACGCGAGCCGCTCGGAACCGGAGTTTCCGCCGGCTGTTCGGGGGCCCGCTCCGTCCCGCTGAACGCCGCGGCGACGGCGTCGCGGTCGAGCGCCTCCGGGTCGACGTAGGGGTCGAGGCTGGCGAGCCGCGACCAGCCGCCGACGGCCGCCACGACGCGTGGGTCGACGCCCTCGCCGGCGAGCAGCCGCCGCGCGAAGAACGCGCGGAGCGTGCGCGTCGACACCTCTCGGAGCCGGGGGGTGTCGGTCCGGTCGGCGGCGCGGTCGGCGACGTCCGAGACGAGCATCTGGACGCGGCGCGCGGACACGTCGACGAGCGGGTCGTCGGCCGCCAGGTCGGCCGTTCGCGCGTACTGCCGGAGGTCGTGTTCGACGTCCGGCGGCAGGTAGGCGTGGCGGTCGACGCCGCCGTCGGGGTCCGGCACGGCGAGGAAGTGGTGGTCGACGCCGTCGCGCTCGTGGCTCGTGGCGTCGCCCGGACGCACCTGCGTCACCTCGGCGGGTGTCAGCCCCACCTCGGCGGCGAGCCGCAGCACGAGCTCCTCGCGGTGGGTCTCGGTCGCGCGCCGCAGCCGGCGGTAGTCCGCGGCCGACAGCTCGGGCGGGTCGTCGTCTCGCGCAGTCACGTTTCGCAGTAGTTTCTATCCCCGAACAATCAACGTTGTGTATCGGGAGTCGAGTCGGCGAAATCCTCGGGCCGCTGCGCGAACCGCCGGCAAATAGTTTCGAGTTTAGTGTAGTTTCCGAAACTACTACCGGAGGCCGTCGAGCGCGGACTCCAGTTCCCCCACGACCTCGGGATTCCGGAGCGCGCTCGTGTCGCCCAGGTCGTCGTCGTGCGTGACGGCCGCCAGCAGGCGCCGCATCACCTTCCCGGAGCGCGTCTTCGGGAGGTCCGGCGTGAACACCACGACGTCCGGGACCGCGATGCCGCCGATTGCGTCCTCGACGGCGTCGTGGACGGCTGCCCGGATCCCCGCCTCGTCCACGCCGTCGGCCGCGCTGACGTACGCGTAGACGGCTTCGCCCTTCGTGTCGTCGGGGCCGCTGACGACCGCGGCCTCCGCGACGCCCGCCACGTCCGCGAGCACGCTCTCGATCTCCATCGTCCCGAACCGGTGGCCGGCGACGTTCACCACGTCGTCTACCCGCCCCAGGAGCGTGACGTAGCCGCCGTCGTCGACGGTGGCGCCGTCTTCGGTGAAGTACGCCCAGTCGAAGCGCTCCAGCGACGGCCGGACCGGGCCGTGGTCCGCGAACCAGCCCTCGTTCTCGGCCATCGAGAGCGGCATCCCCGGCCACGGCCGCGTGAGCACGAGGTATCCCGACTCGCCCGGGTCCACGGGGTCGCCGTCGGCGTCCACGACCTCGGCGCCGATGCCCGGGAGCGGGCGGCCCGCCGACCCGGGCTTCATGTCGTCGACCCCCGGCAGCGTCGACACCATCATGCCGCCGGTCTCGGTCTGCCACCACGTGTCGACGACCGGGCAGTCGCCGTCTCCGATGTGCTCGTGGTACCACTTCCACGCGCGCGGATTGATGGGCTCGCCGACCGTCCCCAGCAGCCGCAGGCTGGAGAGGTCGTGGGCCTCCGGGTGTTCCTCGCCCCACTTCATGAACGCCCGGACCGCGGTCGGAGCCGTGTAGAACACGTCCACGGCGTTGCGCTCGATGAGGTCCCAGACGCGGTCCTTCTCGGGGTGGTCCGGGGTGCCCTCGTACAGCATCGTGGTCGCGCCGAGCGCCAGCGGCCCGTAGACCGTGTACGTGTGCCCCGTGATCCAGCCGATGTCCGCCGAACACCAGTGCGTGTCCTCCGGCCGGAGGTCGAGGACGGCGTGGCTCGTCCACGCCGCGTGCGCGAGGTAGCCGCCCGTCGTGTGCCGCACGCCGGTCGGCTCACCGGTCGTCCCGGACGTGTAGATGAGGAACAGCTGGTCGCTCGCCTTCCGGGGGACGGGTTCCACGTCCGCGCCCCTGTGCTCGGTGACGAGGGCGTCGTAGTCGTACTCGTCGTCGCCGAGCGGCGTCTCGCCCCCGAGGCGGTCGACGACCACCGTCGCCGCCACGTCGCCGTCGCGCTCGATGGCGGCGTTGTCGGCCTTGTTCTTCTGGTGGATGGGCGCCCCGCGGCGGTAGTAGCCGTCGCAGGTCACGAGGTACTCCGAGTCCGCGGCGTCCATCCGCGTCGCGAGCGCGTCCGCGGAGAACCCCGCGAACACCACGGAGTGCGGCGCCCCGATGCGCGCACACGCCAGCATCGCGATCGGGAGCTCCGGGACGACCGGGAGGTAGAGCGTCACCACGTCGCCCTCCTCGACGCCCAGGTCGCGGAGGGCGGCCGCGAACTCGTTGACCTCCCGGTGGAGCTCCAGGTAGGAGTACGTCCGGGACTCCCCCAGCCGGCCCTCCCACTGGAGCGCGACCTGGTTCTTCCGCTCGTCGAGGTGGCGGTCCAGGCAGTTCGCGCTCGCGTTCAGCCGCCCGCCCTCGAACCACCGGAACGGCGGCCCGTCGCCGCCCAGAACTCGGTCGTAGTCGCTGTCCCAGTCCAGGAGGTCAGCCGCGCGCGTCCAGCACTCCGGCCAGTTCGCGTCGAAGGCCTCCCTGACGTCCGGTTCGGCGACGTTCGCCTGCTCGACGAACGACGCCGGCGGGGACACGCGCTCGTCGCCGAGCGCCCCCGGGGCGCCGTCGCGCTCGTCGTCCGGCATTCGCCCCACACTCGGCGCGGACCGCGAATAAACGTTCGGCCTGCGCCGACTCCGGAGGCTCCACGTCGGTCAGTCTGCTCGCTCGACTATTCCTGCCGACGGCCGTCGCGTCCGCCACTCCCGAACGAGGAACACGCCCGCGGCGAGCGCGAACAGCCCGACTTCCAGAGCGGTTTCGCCGGTCAGCGAGAGCGTCCGGAAGTACGCCAGGATGCCGTGGTCGCCAGCCGGCTCCGGGAGCGCGAGCAGCGGCCACGCGAGGAACGTCACGTCGCCGACCGCGCCGTCCGCGAGCGGGTAGACCACGTCCCCAACCAGGTGCGTCGCCCAACCAGCCAGCAGCGGAACGCCGACGCGGACGGACCGCAGGACAGCCGAAACGAGGACAGAAGCCACGCCCAGTACGAGCAGCGAGTGCATCGCGGCGCGGCCGTACGGCATCACGTCGAACGTCCACGCCAGCGGCTTGTCCACGAGGTCCGGCAACTGCGTGCCGACCGCGAGCGCGGCGAGCGCGACGTAGTCGTCCTCGAGGCCGAACCGTGCCAGCAGCGGGACCGCCAGCAGGTAGCCGAGTCCGAGGTGTCCCCAGGGCCACATGTACTCGTCTCCCCGGACGACGACCGTCAGTAAAACCAGTTCGGTTCCCGAAGAACCGACTCGGTATCCGTCTTCGAGAAAGCGGGCCGGGCGCGATTTGAACACGCGACCGACGGATTAAGAGTCCGTCGCTCTGCCAGACTGAGCTACCGGCCCGAACGCATCCAAACGTTGCGGGGCACGACCGATTCCATCGCTCCAACCGGTTTCGCGGGTCCTGCCGGGCGCGCTCAAACCGCGAGCGCGCCGGGCGGGCTTCCACGGAACGAAGAGTCAGGCTGCGCGAGCATCTGGAGCTACCGGCCCGCGTACACATGGCTGACGTTGCAAGGGTCAGAGCTGGATCATCCAATGACAACAGACGACATCGATCCAGTCGAGCCAAGCACAGCACTCAAGATGTACTTGCAATCCCGGCAGAGCGAACTCGCGGACAGTAGTCTCGCCTCTCACCGCCGCCGACTTCAGCTATTTGTGGAGTGGTGTGACGTCGAGACAGACATTGAGACCCTCGATGAGCTCAGTGGTCGTGATCTCCACGAATTCAGCGTCTGGCGGCAAACGGGGAAGAAAAAATCCGACATTTCACCGGAAACGCTTCGTTCGGCTCTTCTTACACTGCGCGTGTTCCTCCGGTTCTGTGCGAGCATCGACGCTGTCGAGCCAGCGCTCCCGGAACGGCTGGTGCTTCCCGATGAAACGTCCCGGAGCCGCGATGATATGCTGGACGCCGACCACGCGAAGGAACTGCTTGGGTATCTTGCTGAGTTCGAGTACGCAAGCTACGCTCACACGATGCTGCGAGTGTTCTGGGAGACTGGCATTCGTGCTGGAACACTCAGGTCGCTTGATCTCAAGGACTTCGATCCAGACAAACAGGCATTGTCGATTAACCATCGACCAGATACTGGGACGCCGTTGAAAAACGGTACTGCGGCTGAGCGAATGATCGGCCTGAAGGAGATTACCTGTCAAGTGGTGACGGCGTACATTGAGCAGCACCGCCCGTCTACCACGGACTCATACGGCCGGAAACCGCTGTTCGCAACCAATCAGGGGCGAAGATCCCAGCAATCAGTTCGGGCGAACGCATACTACTGGACGTGCCCATGCCGGGTGGACGGGAACTGTCCGCACGGACGTGACCCTGAGACCTGTGATAGTAACAGCTGGAGAGGGGCCGGATCCTGTCCATCTTCAGTATCCACGCATCCGATTCGCCGGGGGGCAATCACACACCATCTGCGCCAAGACGTCCCTGTCCAAGTTGCCAGCTCCCGCATGGACGTCTCGCCCGAAGTCCTGGAGAAACACTACTCCCAGTTGTCCGAAGAAGAATCCATGGAACGCCGGCGGAACTTCCTAGATAACATCTAACCGGGCATTCGGCTGGCAGCCCAACCAAATGCCAGCCGATATACGCTCTGCATGTAGTGTGGCAGACGAATACAGCCACAGCCAGTGGATTAGACCTTCTGCACCAAACAATCGCTTGAGCAAGCGAACGCTCGATCTACTGGGTGTTCACAAATAGTAGGTCCGGCGTTGTTGCGTCGAAAACTACTGATCAGTAGTAATTGAGCGGCGTGGTTATGCTGTCAGCCGGCTTAGAGTCCAGAATTGTGCCGACGATGGATTTCGAAGCAGCAGTCGAACGAACCCTCACCCACATTGAACACTCACCAAAGATCCATCCAGCGAACAAACAACTCGTTCAGGACTACCACCGAGATATGGTCTTATCCGATATCAGCGTGGCCCAACAGCAGAAGCTACTGTCTCGCTACAAGATTCTCACTGAACAGGTCGGCCAAACCAAGTTCGAAGATTTAGAGAAAGACGATATTCGAGACCTCGTTGCATGGTTGTACACTCGTGGCACCACTGAATCAACCGTCAAGGAGTACAAGCAGGCAATCAAGCAGTTCTGGAAGTGGATGAACGGCGGCGAAGAGCCAGATGAAACGAAATGGATTCGTCGCGGCCGAAATTCGTACACGTCGCTACTGCCCCAGAGCCTGCTGACCCCTCAAGACGTCCAGAACCTCATTCGAGAGTGCCGGAACGAGCGTGACAAGGCGTTTGTTGCGGTCCTGTGGGAAACAGGAGCGCGAATAGGGGAACTAATCGATCTCAAGGTACGAGACATCGAAGAGTCGATCGTAGGAAAGCACGCAGTCGTCTCCGGGAAAACAGGGGCACGTCGTCTCTTGCTCTTGGAATCTGGATCCAAGCTTGATGCCTGGCTAGCTGTCCATCCAAATCCGGTCAGTGACGCACCCTTATGGAGTAAACTAGATCAGGGCCAAGCAGCGGGCAATGAAGCAATCGGGTATCAGTATATTCGCCTACAAATCCTTGATCGAGCCCGTGAACGTGCTGGCATCGATAAGCCAGTGAACCCCCATCACTTCCGGCATAGTCGCGCAACGTACCTTGCCAACCATCTCACAGAGGCACAAATGTGCGAGTGGTTCGGCTGGTCACCCGGATCACGAGTCCCCGGCCGCTATGTCCACCTATCGGGACGAGATATCGACCGCGCGTACGTCGCCATGCTGGACGACCCAGGCTACCAGAACATCACTTCCTGATCCGAATCCCCATCCAATCCGTCATACCATCCGCAGTAATACCGCGAGTGACCTCCTCCTCGTCGGTTCTGTTGGACTACTATTGAGTTACCAAATCTTGTGCTCTCAATTGCTACGTACAAGTCTCGGACTTGTCTTTGACCGGATTCCGACTTGTGACGTACACGGTATGGCGGTTCCAAAGCTGTTCCTGGCGCGTCTGGAACTGCGGTGCCCGCTTGGTTGATGGAACAAGTTCCAACGTACTTTCGATGGTTGCCCCCCATGGAATCGTCTCGCCTTGTTCAGTCCAAAGTACAATTGGGTCTCCGTCAATTGTTCGAGGGGGCCCTGAAATCTTGAATTCTATCTCCACCGTAGCTGGTAGGCTCACGGGATCCCGTGCAATCCACCATGCTCTCCCGTGATACCCCTGGTGTCGGTATCGCTCGTCAAGAAGCGGTTTTGTCTCATCCGGAAGGGAGATTCTCCACGAGACGCAATCGGATATCTCCTGTACAGCTCGCTGTTGGCTACCCACCGCATCACCCTCCTTTGGTATCAGCCGGTCGGTCGTCCCTGGTGCAACAGCACCCCAGAAGAACAACGTCGTCTCCTGTGGAATCTCGATTCGGTGCGTACCACCATCAAGCGGGAGTTTGAGTTCAACAGACGGATGGTCCATGGCAGAACTGGCCTTCAGGGTCACCGTTTCGAATCCTATCGTGATTTATCTATCTGTCTCTGGTAGTTTTGGTCGTGCTCCCGGAATCCGGAACCGGCGCTATACAAATCACGCCAATTTATCCTCAGACACGCAGTCCGATACCCCTTCAGCTCTGTCCATCTGATGAGGCAAATTCAAAATATCAACTTGCGAGTGCCCTCAACACAGCGGGAGAGTGCTACTGTGAGGTTTCGCTCAATGGACGCAAGCAGATTGATCTCGTTTGGATAGACCACGAGGGTAGTACCGACTCTTCACGAACCGTGGGTATCGAGATCAAGACAGCATCTGAGTTCGATCAGGCGACACACAAGCTTGAGTCCCAGGTTGAGGACTATCACTCTCTGACTGTCGGCGACCTTACGAATGCAACTGCCGTGGCAGGTGATTCTATTATGCGGGCAGATGAGACGTATGTCTTCGACGAAGTCTGGGTCGTCGCTGTAGGCGACCAAGATCGATGGGAGCTACCCTGGCGTGAGGATACTCCTGAAGACGGATGGTTAAACTATAATCCAGTCACTGGCCAGCTGACCTACGAGATTGACGCAACACCGTGCAGAGATACCATTCCTTTCGACTTCGACCAGCGAGCCACTGAGGCGCAGTACACCGCTTTCCTTTGGAATCGGTACCAATCGTCTTCAGAGACACTCGTCGCCGCTGAATCATGGTTCTCAAAACCGCGAGATAGACTTCTCAAGCAGGGAAATCTCAAGTACCGAAAGGGGAAAGGCCAGGGTGGGAAGACGAAACAAGCGGATTTGATTGTGAGTAAGAGTTCTGAGGTTGATCCACTCAGAGATAACTCCACGATCCGGGGGGTAGAAGTGAAGTCTTCGTTCACTGCAAATACGCGAGACCGACTCAACGATCAACTCCCACTCTACCGTGACTCTGGCCTTTTTTCAGAGGTGTATCTCGCGGTCCAAGACGACGACCGGCAAGCGCCGACATCGTTTCTCGAAACTAGTTATCCACAAGTCGGGCTGCTAGCGATGGATTTAGTGGATCAAGAGGTCTCTCTGATACGGCAAGCTAAACCACTCGAACTGAAGAGAATCCCTGTCGGACGATGTCCCGGGTCAAATACTGAGTTTCAGTTATAATCGTCAGCACCGCTCCACAGTAACTCCGACAAATGAGAACCTCGTGGCAAACCTGAGTTGCATATAACAACCGTCGGCCCTGTTGAAATTCTATTAGTTCAACACTCTTGTCGCTGGAACAGCTGCTAAATGGGGCACCTTTACTGACCGGCTGTTACATCTATCACTCTGAATAAAGAAACCGTATTGGCAACTACTGTTGCGCATATCAACTGAGGGGCGGGTTCTTGCCTACTCGGTCAATAGTCATCGTGTGAGAGCAAGTCTTCTGCTTCGACATTCTTCGGAAATCTATCTGCTGCGTCAACCGGATCGAAAAGGTAGGTGTCATCAAGGTAGTCATTGATGAGGGCTTCCCGGAGTTCGGCGAATGTTAGACTTTCCCCCTGCTGGAGTTTTCGTTGGATCCGAGCTTGTGCTTCACGTGGAAGGCCGTATTGGAGGTCGAGATTGAAGTCTAGGACAGTGTGGTCGTCTGCAAGTCCTTTCTCAATTCCGTTCCGGAGAATGTCACGAAACCGGTCGTCAGTCGAATAAGACTCTGAATTGGGGGCGTGCCGGCAGAGGCTGAATAAGAACGCGATTGCATTTTCTGCGGCGGTGAATATCTCTTCGTCGGGGACTCCGTCATCCACCGCAAGTTGAGTTACGTCTCTGCTTGCCAATTCTGTTGCGAGGTATTCGAAGTCATAGAGCGCATTCCGCGTCCGGTTCCGGATTCGGAGCCGTGTATTCCGTTCACTATCTGGGTTCAGGTTTTTTCGTCCAGTCAAGTAATCGCGGTCATCTGTCGTCAGGATTCCCCGGTTGCGGTCAGGTCCGGTCATAATCTGATTTAGAGTACACTATAGAGAGTATATATTCGTATGGCGTCTGTCGTCATCTGATACCGGTGACGCTGTTCTCGATTCCTCTAATCAGTCTCTCGATCGAGGGAGATACGCAATACGAACTGAACTATGGAATCAGCAGAAACAGACCCTCACGTCAGTTGTCCAATCGTCTGTGGCGAATACATGCGCGCCAGCGGCTTCTTCTTCAACGCCGAAGAACAAACATACCTCATTACCGCGCGCCACAATGTCCTACCCACGGACGCGACCACCCTTGCAACCGGCAAACTCTCGCTTTCCTACCAGACCGAGGATACTTACCCAACAATCGATATCTACCTGCGAGATGGCCCCACATTCACGGTTAAACGGATCGACCTTACCGAACAATCCGGCATCTGCCTCGATGACGACATCGACGTAATCGGCGTTCCCATCACTTTCGCGCCTCAAGACTACGGATACATCGTCTGGAAACGAGATGACATTACCACCAGGAACTCTCCTGACCTCCTCGATGTCATCGGCTACCCTGGACCATCCTTCCCTGATACCGGCGCGTACGACCAGAAAACATACGCGCAGACGATCTCTGGCCCATACGTGCTCACGCTTCTCGACGATTTCCAAGCTCAGGGTGACAGCGACCCCTCAACTGGCCACCTTGCGGTCGGTCTCGACGCCAGCACGGAAGACACTGAACCAGACTACCGCGGGTACAGTGGTTCGCCGATTCTCGGAGACGACCTTACCGGTATTCACTGCGCAGATATCAGCATACCCAGCGTTAATCAAGAGACAGGTGAAACGAGCGTCCACCCCGCCATTGCGTACTGGAAAGCTGACGTTCTCAACGAACTCCTACTATAACTTGACAGAGCGCCAGATAATACTTAACTCCTCCAGCACGCGACCCGAACTTCTTTTAGTGGCGTAACCGACTGACAGCATCGGGATTGCTGTTGTCGTGAACGAAGTGTTCGTCCTTTCGTTCGATAGCGTTGTTTTGCTGTCTGAGTACGATCGTCGCTGCGACGCCCCCGTCGTCCTGAACGAAACGACTACCTCGGTGGCTCTTCGACCTCGGAGCGAATGGGCGAATCGCTGTGGTACCCGTCGGTCGAGGACGTCCTCGCCATCCACGAGGATATCGTGGCCGAATACCCCGACACGCCGTCCGGCGTCCGGGCCCGGGGCGATATCGAGTTCGCGCTGGCGTACGTTGAGGAGGGCAACTTCGGTGCCGCGCCAGCGTCGATTCACGAGAAGGCGTACCACCTACTCCGGTTGCTCGTCGCCAACCACCCGTTCGTGGACGCCAACAAACGCACCGCGCTGAACACCGTGGCGGTCTTTTACTTCCTGAACGGCTACCGGTTCGCGTACGACGACGAGATCCGGCCGGTTCTGAAACAGTTCGGTACCGAGGAGCGAGCAGTCGAGGAACCAGACATCGTCGAGTACCTCCGCACGCACACCGATGAATTGGATTTGGCTGGCGAGATTGGGCAGTGGCGGGAGGACCTCCTCCAGTACGGTATCGAGCAGCTGACGGGCGGTTCGGACGACCAGAAGGATTAACGACACGCAGCCTGCTAATGGTGGTATGGCGACTGAACAGGGAGCCGAGTCCGACTCGCCGCTCGACGCGGTGATGGAAGACATCCGCCACGAACTGGTGCGGCGGGTGGCCGCCGCAGACCGAGAGGCGAACCGCGAGGTCTACGACGCCCTCGAAGACGAGTAGACAGCGGACTCGTTTACAGCTTCTCGCCGTCCCGTACGAGGACCAAACTGCCGGTATGTGTCTTCTTCGGCCCAATCCCGGGCCACTCGATTTCGCCTGCCTTACGCCTGCAAGGCTGATTGACCAGCGCTAGTTAAGCGGAATCGGCCATTGATGCACCCAATACGTACTATCGCACGCCTTCTGGCGATTGTTGCAGCAGGCATTCTTGTAACCGTGGCTGGATAACGCACAAGAATAAGTAAATAACCTCTCTTCTAGCTAAACAAGAGAAAGATTATTGTTGTATGGGGGTATGGTGGATGTATGCCGCGATACAGCCCGTTCGAGATGTGGAGTGGGGTCATGTCTGCATTCCTTGAAGAAAACGATCCGATCCTGTACCGGGGGAGAAGCTCAAAAGAAACACTCGTGGAGCAGGTATCGTTGACTGCTGGATTGCCTGCGGATCTAATCGAAAGCAGTACAACCGATGCGCATGTGAATGAGTTGGTCGAAACAAGGGGTATCGGCCATCCACACGACGTCTTCGTGCACGCAGGCGACCTAGCCACGCTTACAGGCTGTTCGTTGGAGACCGGCCGTAATTGGCTCCAAAAGTTCCACGAAAAGGATCTGCTTCAATCGCACGGAGATAGTAGTGTCATGTACGACGGCGAAACAGAGGGAGTCCGTCTCTATCTGCCAATCCGGGATAACGGGAAGCGAGTCATGCGGACGCTCTACGAACTTGAAAGAGGAACGTACCCGGAAACTCTCGGTGAGCTTGATTCGGTCACGCCGAGTCAATTCGCCCATCTTGGGGGTGGTCGATATGAGTACGAGGAAGACCGAGACATCGTCATTAACGTGGAAAAACCCGAGGAGAGGAGTATCAGCCTTCAGGATTACATAAACGAGCAGTTGCATAAACATGGGTTGACACCCTCCTCACCGAAGAATTTCGTTTACGAACTCCGCAAGCAGGCTGGTCTGATTTGAACTAGACATGTCTGCCCCAACTCGCAATAGGACGGAAGCACATCGTCGCCGAAAACGGGATGACGCTCGGGAAGTGCTTGACAGAGGGACCCAATACGACGCTGTGGTTGAAGAGCTAACCGAAGATAACACACCGATGACTCATATCGAACGGGTACGGACTTTCATCCTGAACAATAAGGACCTCTCTCCGGGAGACCGTCTTCGAATACGAATTTCAGATGTTGGTGAGAGTTGGGCACAAGCTGTGGTTCTCGCTAAGCTGGATTAACGCAGGAGATCTCCCTATAGTCCTCTGAAGAGAAGTTTCCTTGAGACACATCGTGAGGTTCAGTCGGGAGGGCGACTGGAACTGGATGTGGTGTGATTGGAAATTCTGTAGGGAACTGACTGACCTATAAATAGAAAGACATCATCTGCCAAGGTATGGGTGAGGAAGATTCATCGGAGCCAGCAACAGATAATCAGGAAGCTGCCTACTGCAGCATCTGTGGGGCCCGACTTCCCGACCCTGAATTCGTACTCAACTACCCGAATTTCGTCTGTGACGACTGCAATTCAGCGGCCGTAAATGAAGAAGGCGACACGCCCTGGCATGGATGGCCACCCGGTGAGGAACCTGACCCAGAATCAGGCGTGATTCCAATGACGCCCGACCACGGCGAGAACCCAGTCTACATTAACGGAATCAAATGCTGGCGTCGCTACCGATTTGGCGGCCACATCGCATTGCGGGATACATTCGGTTGCGCCACACTAGGAGAATTCTACGATCGTCACGAGAACGATGACGGCTATATTCAGGTGTACAACTCACCCAGTCCACCCGACGACTGCCTTGGCCAGGATCGACTCCTTGTGCAGAAAGCCGACCAAGATGATTGGACGGTTCATGCGTGGGGGATACTCTCGGCTGATACCGGTGAGATTCTCGCCCGAAATACGATTGCTGAACAGGCTATTGGTCCCTTCGAGAACTTCCTTGACAGAGTTGAGGCCCATGCTGGCGGTGAGGAGTACTATGAACAGGCGATAACGGATCCAACGTGGATGCTTTCGGTGTTCTATTCGTTTGGAGCACAGGCCCAAAAGCCGAAAGTACAGTTTCTAGTCCCCGAACTTGACCGCCCAATCTCTGGATTAGATGGTATAGTTGAAACGGGGGTGCTTCGAGGACTCCGCGAGCACGATGTTTCAACTGACCTGTTTGAGCTAGGATTTCGGTCTACTGACCGTGTTAGCGCGTATTCTGGGGGCAGCGAAGAAGTCTCAGGTCAGATGACGCTAACCGGTGCAACTGAAGACAAGAAGTCTGACGAATCGAATGGCTCGTCGCTTACGATTCGGTATGAACTGCCCTACAGAAGCAGTCTAAAAGGCGTGCGTGATATCGGGGTAGATATCGTGTTATCAGTTCTCCAGGGGATTGGTCATGCTGTAGAGCAAACGGATTACACGTATCTGACCTCGCTTTCCGCAGTAGATATCCACGCGTACCGTGGCCAACGTGAAGTCCTGACAATCGCGTTTGATGCAGCAACCGTTCAGGATACCGACTGGGAGAGCCTGTCTGAACACCCACTGAAAGTAAGGGACCACGCAGTGGCGTTCACCGAGAAACTCTCAGGCGCTCAATAATCAGGATTGCAGCTATAGGAGCCGTTCAATAGTCTGTTGAATCATTCCGGCTGCCTCTCTGACGGCTGGCCGAGATATGTATTCTCGATTCTTCGACGAACGGCTTCGGCTCCTGACGCTATTCCGCGCGGCGGACGTGGAGCTGCACGTCGTCGAGGCGGGCGGCCACATCAACGTTCAGGACGTCCAGACGGCAGCGATGGAGTGCGTCCACGCTGCGATGGATCACATCAAGAAGATGGCCGAGATTCGGCGCTCACGGGAGGCACCCACAGAGAAGAAGCAGAAGGGCCACGATCTCGGCCGGCCACCGTTCGGGCTAACGTTCAACGAAAACAGCGAGTACTGGGTTCCCGACCGGGAAAGTGACGAGTTCAACGACGCCCTCAACGTCATTGAGCTTCGGGAGAACGGTGTCTCTTGGCGGAATATCGAGGACGAGACTGACGTGAACACGAGTACAGCTCGCCGTGTCTGGGAACGACCGGACCGCTACCTCAAGGAGGCTGAAACCGCATGACTTCTCGGCCGATAGGGTTCACTTTGTTGTTAAGGGAAATCCTTCGATAGGGAAGGTAACTGGGAGAAGACACAGTACGTTTCGATCGTTCTTACGAGAGGGAGAGAGGTCTTTTCTTGTGTTCTCCACCCCCCTACCGACCAGTGCAGAATGAGAAAAGAGGAATTCTCATGTGTCCCCGGTGGACCAATTCTCGAATTTGAATTATTTCTCAAATACCACGGGGGGTGTCGTGAATTATATGACCGTCCTGTCTGGTGGGTTTCCAATTCCTATTCGTGGTTCACGACAGGGGGTTTGGTGCTGCCTGAGCTGCTTTGAAGCATTCACCTGGGCGTGCCAGAATCAGATAGTCTATCGGACGAGGGTTTATCCTTACCACGGTCGTTTCGTGGTGCAGGCGACGTCCGAGAACCCCTCGCATCTGTGAGCTGACGATGCATAGACCTCTCTGGCAACACAACGCGATACCAAAATCCCCGGTATCATAGACTACCGCCGGCGCGATGCCAGCGCGCTGCCGGACGTCGCGTGTTCGCAGCTCAAAGAGCGAATAGCACGCGATACCATGCTCAGAAATGCCAATCTGCGGCGCGACGAACGCCTCATTCGACAGTACAAGACAAATCTATGACTGAAACACACAACGACAACACAGAACGTACAGAGATGACAAACAGCGACGACCTCCTCAGCAAAGAGAAGTTTGTAGCCATGGGCTGGTCAGATGACAATACAGACGTTGAGTCCGGTGCGGACCGTGTCCTGATGATCGCTAGCTCGCTTGCCGATACTGGGATCATGGAGATGAAAGAGGCACAAGCGTTCGCTTTCTCTGAAATTGCGCACATTGGAATACAGCGAACAGCTGAGGAGACAGGCATGTCTCCCTCAGAGATAGAACGCAAGCTTCGGTCTGCAAGACGGAACGTACGCGGCGCTCGGGAACTCGTCGAGATTCTCGACGATTGTGGCTGCTAAACGCAGGCAGCTGCCTTTCGGTGATTGGCCCAGATAGCCTGTTTCTGGCGTTCCAAATTATCATCTCCCACGGGGGGTGTCACGAACTATTTCCGGTTCCGTCTGGTGATTCTCAACTTCTATGACCGGTTCACGACAGGGGGTGTGAGTGGCGGGCTCTCAGATACTTGTGCCAGAGTGAATCGGCCATAGAACCAGTTAATCAATAATCTGATAGTGTTATTTGTATCGTCGCCCTGAACCTGAGAGAGATAATTTCCCAAGAATTAGAATCTAATTCGCCTAGTTACACACGAAATGTCCTCTCCCCCAAATACACGCAACTCCCAGATAAGATACAATAGGGAACGCGAATCCATCAGTAACTGCATAGGTGTTCAAATGGACCATTGGGACAGATATCGGAGTGGCTACGAAATAGCCGTACAGGTGGGCTGTGACAGTTACTCCGAGATGGTCGGGTTACGGGGATTTTCTTCGTCGTCAGTGATGTCTTGGATGTAATCGTCTGCTGCAGCCAACCCGTCTTCGAGTGAGACAGGTTCCATCCCCTGGATCGTGTCAGACGCGTATAGCGCGATGTAGCCGTGGGTAGTTGGGCCGAATGCGTGTTCCTCGAACACCAGTTCGAATTCGCAGCCCTGATGCGTGACAATGCCGGTTTCTTCGAGGATTGCCGGCAGGAGTATTCCGTTTGGGACACCTGGTGTCGAATGTAAATCCTTAATATAGGGATTCACAGCCGCTAAGACTCCATTCCAGGTCGGATACATGAGGGACCCGACCACAATCTAAGAAGAAGACCCCAGGACAGAGAACAGCTACTCGTCGAGAGACACGACCGTTCTGGAATTGTCGAGATTTCATTGAGCTCCAGCAGTCTACGGAGCGGCATATCTTTCGAATCGATTGTTCCAGCTGGCCTTCAGGGCGGGTTCGGAGTAGCATTCAATGAAGTTTTGAAATCTGATGGATGCCGGCCAGATAATCAAGTATAGAATCGGCCATAGAGGCCGTTTCGAGCGGCTTTATCGGCAATTAGCCATTGGTCATAGGCCTAAGCGTTTTATTTGGCCGTCGGTTTTGAGATTGTGCTCCATCGGTCAGCAGTCCGGAATCAGTTCGCAGCGCCGACAAAACGAATGAGACCTACACTGAGAATCCCAGAATGACAGAACCCAACACAGACAACACGAACGCAACGGCGATGAACGATAGCGGTACGGAAGAGATCCGTGACGCTCACGAAGTCAAGTACAGCAACGACGAAGTCCGGCGGTATTCGGCAGATGGCGACCTCTACGCCTACCGCGACGGTGACAAACACGTCGTCGTCTCCCGAGGAAACGAGCCAAAGACACGATGGATCAAGCGTGTCCCCGCAGAACGTACCGCCGTGCTCGCAGGTGAGCACCTTTGGACGATCCCCGACAACTGGCAACGCCGCGTGACAATCAAGAGAGCTGCGAGAGCGCACCACGTGATTTACAGCATCCCAGAGACTGATGTGGACGTTCTTGTGTCGATTCCGAACAAGACTCGCCTCGTGGACGCTTGGTACAGCGTCGAACGGGTCGGCACGCTCAACGTGACTTTCGACGACAACGAAATCGATTGGGACAAGCTAGAGACCACCATCGACACCATCCGCGGCATCGAAGAGGTCAGCGACGACGTTGTCGAAGCACTCGAAACACTCCACCGCCGCCGTCAGAAATTCACGCGGAAATTCGCTGAGGAAGTCGATATGTACGCTGAGGAAGCGCTATTCACTCGCACGGATGAGCCAGTTCCGGTCCAGCAGTGGACTGCCGAACCATGGGGCGACATCTTCCACGTTGACGACCTCGTACAGGACTCCCTCAACTTAGACCGCGAGACGCGAGCGGCTGTCCAAGATACGCTAGCAGAAGCAAACATCCTTCCGAAGTACCCGACAGTCCGCGTAGACATAGAAGAAGGTGAAGGCGTTCAGAAGTGGTACGACCTTCGCGCGCTTGTCGAAGCGGGTGCATCAAGCCCTGAGATCATTGACTACCTCATCACGGAGCACTACGACCTGGTGACACAGTCGGAATGGGCAGACATCCGCGGTGAGGACCCAAGCACCGTTCGCAACCACGTCACTGGTGCGAAAGCAAAACTCTCAGACTAACGTCGTCTTATCGGTTAGCTCCCTTTTGAGACTAGCAAATAGCTAGTCGTCAGGTGTGACGAATTTCTCTTATTCGCAGCGAACGGTAATTTCCTGCCGTCCACGTCGTGTGAGCGTGTAGTAGTTAGTACGCTGGCTTACCTGCCCTTCCTCGACCAATCGAAATCAGGAGTGTCACAGGTATAAGACGCATAAATAGTTCGTGAGGTCCTGTGAGAGTTCGGCCTCAATAGGTACTTGAATCGGAATTGCAGCACAGCCTATGAGACGTTGGGGAAAGGCACCGCCTAACGGTGTCTGCTCCTACATACCGGTTCCACCATATCGCTAGTATCCTTTGTTCACTAAGATTCGGTGTACTTCGGAGGTTTCCAGCGCCTTCGAAAGGGCAGTGTGAGCGTTTCCGTCTGGTGAGCATACTTCGAGAGAGCCATTCCAGAGAACATCAATTGTCTCGGAAGGAAGCTCACTGAGTTCTTCTAATGGATATACACGAAGGAGATGCTCTAGGTTGTCACGGAGATGTTGCTCTTGGGCGTACTCGTTAATGGGATCAGTTGAAACAGTAAGTTTTAGACGGTCTAGGAGGGTCTCGTCTTCACTGTAGGCTGGAGAGCGTGCTTTCGTGTACGGTTCGGTATCTAGCTTTGATTCGAGAAGATCCCACGGAATGTGGTTGTACACTAAATCCAAATCGTACGCCGCGTGATATTCAATAGCCTCCATAAGCGTGTTATCTTGTCGGGGTACTTTCGGGTTGGGTAGCGGGTAAACGATGTATTGCCGTTTGTCTTGGCAGTGCGGTTCTCTTGAACTCAGACTATGTGAAACCCCCCTCAACCGCCGTTTTAACAACACGCCATACTCCGCATCAACTAGATAGTCAACCAAGAGGGATTTCGCGGTCTCATCTCCTGTCGATCTTGCTTCAAGACGGTATTTCCAGGAATATGGGCGACCAGGTTCCCCAGAATGATACGTAACGGTGACATCAATCTGGTTTCCGTCCAACGTAATCTCTGAGTTAAACAATTCTGTGTCTTGAAGATCTGGCTGCGTAAGATCCACGCGTGATGAGCGAAAGCGACCGATGATTCGGGAAAGGGTGGGGAACTGCAGAATTTCTCGCCGGAACCCCATCGTTTGTTTTGAAATCGTAGACAGCGAAACATTAGAAGCTTCCTTCAGTTCTTTTCCAGAAAACCCGTATTCAAATCGGAGAAGATAGCGTTCCGCGGGAATCTCACCAAATCCAGAGGCCCTTTCAGCCAACTCCTCAGCTGTATCTTTGCATTCCTGGCGAGCAGTTTCTATATCTATTTCGTAGGGGGTCTCTGGAATTATGTGCTCTGAGGGGTGGTAGATATCCCGTAGACGAAACTCCGACATATCGTTCGTATGAGTGTGCTGAGTAATAGTAGTTTCTCTACTTGGTCAAATCAAACTGGGTTCGGATCCAGAATCCTGCCTAATATGCCGAAAAGCCCTATTTGGTTTACCGAGATAGTCAAAGTAGGGAAAAAGACTATAAATAAAGGTGCGATATTGGTTCCTGGAGGCGTGATGCCACGGTCAAGAAAGACTGAGAACGAGCGCACATCTCCCAACGAGCAACGCTCTCTCAGGTTTGCCGGGGCATAGTCACGCCATCCGAATACGCGTTCAACTAGACCAATGCAACAGGAACCACCTAGCATCGGCGGGGTGATCGAGTCGTCACTCTCTCCCACCCCACGCCGGACACGATTACGAGAAAGAGTATTGCCGGTACGAACCGCAACTACCCCGACCCTTCCCTCAGCGACTACAACTTGCCGAACGGTTCAGACTGACAGGTCGGCTGGCCGTGAAATTTGCCTGCCGCTTGGAGGTGAGCTCTGATGGGAACGAATTCAAACCCACCAGCAGAGGACACTTCTGAAGAAGCCAAAGACCAGAGAGATGACCTCGAAGAACGGGTTGAGTCACTGGAAAACCTCGTTGGTACGGTCGATGATAGCCCGCGAAAGGAGACCCGTTTAGAACATGTAACGTTAGCAGGAGAACCGGCGGGGAATCTATTAAGTGACATCGATAAAAAGCTCAGGGAATTAAGAGAGGCCATCGAGGAAGATGGCGAGAATGCACAACTTGGCGGAGATCGCAACCAGATGCTCCCAATTCATCGAATGTGGGGGGACCAGATAGTTGACGCTGGCCACTCACTGAGTGTTACAGAGGAGCGGGCGGCCCGTCTGTTCGGACAATTCGCCTGGCGAGAATTAGAAGACGAAGCCACGGAAGTAGATGCGTCCGGTCAGAGGTACACGTTGTCCTCGGGGGATGCAACGGAAGTTCTCCTTGGGAAGCACGACGATGATGCTGAGAATCTGCTAAGTGACGTGGTCGAAGCCAGTCGATCTCAGGTTGTTGCGCGTGCAATGCGGGCGGTTGCTCGCCTCTCGAAGTTTGAGGAGTGTGGCTGCGAAACTATAGATGGTTGTCAGCATGGAGTAGTTTACTTCCGGTCGGGCCGACCGAACACACTCGCTGCACCGAAGCAGACGTTCAGAGAGGCGCTACAAGCGGTGTACAATGATGAACCTGAGCAGGTTCCAACGAAGTCCGGGACAGGGGGTTCGACCTAACGATGACACAACAAGACGAGATTACCCTTTCAAACATTGTTGTTAGGAAGCCCAGTCATTCCGCGTTGGTACTGACGAAGACCGTCTTCGGAGGTGAGAATTCCAGATAGGACCAAGAGTAATATTCTGGACTAGTGTGGTAGTAAATAACGTTCGATTAGGTGTGGGTGTATCGACTCTCATTCACTTCATTCGCATTTGTCGTGTATGTTTGGCCCCGTTACTGGAACTTCTTGACCAACGCTAGTCCCTTGACCTTCTCAACATCAATGTTGGATAGCCCCTTTCATCTGGGTACAACAATATTTCCATTGCAACTGCCCTCGAACGTCGCTGAACGCCGAGACCCACCAGCATAACCCCTCTTCGTGCTAGAATGGTCGTCATTGAACATACACGAACCATCCATGATGTCCGGAACCGCTCCGCCACCGGATTCTCCAGACGACTGAACGGATCTATGACCGTCTGCTGAACGTCTGAGCTAATTGGACCTCGGAGTGACGACCGACCCACGCTTTGTCTACTACGTCAATTCCGGCGGAGTCTCCCAATCGAGTAGGTGATGCAGATTGGCGGTGGAAGCCGCTATTTTCCGCCGAGAATTTCTATACCGATGATGTGTGGCCAGCAGCAGCGAGAACTGGTATCACTGCATTGTGAATCCGTTCCTCATCGCCACCACCCTGTCCCAACTGCGCCAATCGAAAGCGTTCATGACGAAGCATCGCCTTCCTGAGCTCAGCCCTCGTTGCCACTGCTGCCCCGGCATCAAACGCGTCGTCATTTGCCGGGATTGGGATGAGATAATCGACAGCTGAGAGATCAGGATGAAGATGACCGAATTCAACTGAGCCGCCGCGGCGCTCGTACACCCCCGCCACAACGATGTCCTGGAAGAATTCCGTTCCATTCTCCCCATCACTATCGACTTCGACCCCGAAGACAAGCGTCACCATCTCCGGTTCATCAAGTCGCGTTACTGCCGTACGAGCGGTACGGAGCGAATCGTCAACTAAGTCCGCCCATCGGTCTTGTTCGAGTTCAGATAATGCGACGTTCACGGCTTTTGTCCGAGTAAACTGATCGTTGACAAGGTGGCTTACCGCCGCCGGCACGACGAACTCGCCCATTAGCGCCTCAGCGGGCAATTCCAATCCGTCATTCACCAGCGATTCGGGATGGACAAGCACGAGCTGCCAGCGCCGTTCTCGATCCTTAGGATCGACATCAACGCCAGTCGGGAACTCCGCGACACTAAAATCAGGGCCGGATGCGAATCGAGCCTCCTCAAACGATGGTTCAACCAGGAACTCTGTGTTGTCAAACGATACTTGGTCGGTAAATCGTGCCTTGGAAAAGTCGGGTGACCCGGCAAACGACGCCTCGTCGAACCACACACGACTATGGAACGTACTCGATGTGAAGACCGCTTTATCGACGAACTCAGTGTGCTCAAAATCAGCGTCGTCGTTGACCGTCGCGGTAAACTGGAAGTAGTCGAATTGCGCACCAGAACAGTCGAATCTTCCGGTGACCGTCGATCCGGCTAACCATGTCTGCCCACTCGTCTCTGCCCCGCGTAGCGACAAGTCACCGCGGAACTCAGCATCCCGAAGGTGTGTCGGTCCCTCAAACACCGTTCTGGCCAGATCGGTCGTGCCCTCAATCACCGCGTGCGTGAACCACACTTCACCCTGAAAGACAGCATCCGTCGCCGAAAACCGTCCGTCAGATACCGTAACCGACGCGAAATCAGCTTTCCCACCGAACTCACTCCCATCGAACACACACGTGCCACCCCGGATTTGTACGTCGTCAAACCCTGCTTCACCGTCAATGGAACAATCACTCGCCAGCAGTTCACCGCCGATTGACGTGTGATCCCACTCAGCGTCACCACCAACACTCAGCTTCCGCATGTCGGTATCGCCGTCAACCTGCGTTCCAACGAAATCGATATCCCCGTCAACCGTAAGTCCCGATGCCGAAATCGCTCCCTCGACCGTGAGCATCGTCGCATCGATATGCCATTCGAACGTCGCCTCCGCAAGCGACAATTCTCCCGAAACGTCGCTTCGGGCGAGTTTGAGCGACGAGGCAAACGCTGCCGAGTCAAACACAAGCGGCCCATCGATGTTGACACTGCGCCAATCTAGGTACCCTGCGTCCAACTCGTTGGCTACGACTCCACCGGCGACGTCAGCTGCCTGCCAGTGCAGCCCGCCACGCACGACCGTCCCAACGAGACTCACCGGCGCTTCGAACGTCGCGTCTTCAGCGATGAAATCACCCGTCACAGACGCCCCATCAAGCAACACTGGAACCTCAATCGTTGCGCCGGTCAAATCGATCTCCCCATCGATGATCGCACCACGAAGATCCAGCGGCTGCTGATCTGGCGTGGTAATAACCTCGCCAGCGAGTTCTAATCCCGGGATGTATGCGCCAGCGAACGTCGGCCGTCGGCTTTCATCGTCCAAGGCATCACGAAACGCCTCAGTGGCTTCGCCCACTGGATAGTCGTCGTCCATGAGATGAAACAAGCACTGCCCTGTTTCACCGTCGGACGCAGGATGCGGGCAGCGAGATGGCGTTGGACGGGGAACATCAACCCGAGAATCCGGACTAGCATCAAGCAGGTGCTCGTACTCGTAGGTACACTGCTTTCTCTCAGCAGCCATACAATACCACCCACCGTGCTCCTCATAAAGATTCGTCTAGACCCAACGAGGAACCAGAATACATCGAGGGCGTCATACAACCGTGCTCACCCCCCGTCATTGATACTGTCGCATCGGAAGTACAGAAAGTGAACGTAGCAAGCTGTCGGGATTGTTGGACTGAGACTATTACTATAAATAGTGGGGCTGAAATGCTTGATAATTGATGGGCTCTAAGGAGAAAGTGCGTAACCCTGGGCACGTTGATGGGGAGCTCGCCGAGTTTCACACAGCAGCTGATTTGGTGGACCACAATTGCCGGGTATCATACACCCATGGGTTGTACAAGTATGACCTCATAGCAGATCGGGCAGATGAGCTTCTTCGTGTGCAGGTAAAGAAGGCCAGCCAAGATACGGACAAAGAATGGAAATACGCCATTCCGACCGGAGGATATACTGACGATGAAATTGACCTGTTTGCTGGATACGCGCCCGAACCTGACAAAGTGTTCTACGTCCCGGTAGAGGAGACTGGGTCGGAATTCCGCGTGCTAAACAAGACGGGAGAAGATATGAACGAATCCAACCGCGAACGCGCCAAATTGATTGACGACTACAGCTTCGAACGCGCGTTTCGAAAGCTGGCTGACGAGTGAACTGGGGAATCGCCTCCAACAGTTTTGGACTTGGTAAGAAATTCGTAATCCGACTTACCGGCCAGGTCACCGGATGTGTGGATGAATAATATCTCAGTGTGAACCGTTCTATGACCTCCTCTACATCCTCAAACGTCGCTTCCCAACCTGCAACGCATTCTCTGCGAGCCGTAGCCTACACTTCAACGGGAAGAACTCACGCGCGGTAATCACCCTGCCCCCACAAGTTCCCCGGCCAAGGCTTCAAGTTCGCTGACTTCATCGATCGCAGCGAGCCACCGGTCCGGGAGTGCGGATGCACCGAATCGTGCGCCTGCAACGGCACCCGTGATCGCTCCGATTGTGTCGGTGTCACCGCCGCGATTCACTGCCGTCACGATCGCTTCTTCGGCACTGTCGGCACGCAACCCATCGTGGAGTGCGGTTTGAAGCGAGTGCACCACGTACCCGGAGGTTTCCAGCGGTGCCGGTGTCTCGCCACGCGCGACTGGCCGGAGCGCGGTCGTGAGTTCGTCAGGCGTGTCTCCACCAACGTCGTCAAGTGCGTCCTGGAGCGGCGCGTCGGCGTCGTCTAGCAGTCTGGCGACGGTGCAGTTGAGGACCGCACAGCCGTACGTACACCGCGGGTCCGCGTGCGTGATTTGGGAGGACTGGCGACTTACCTTGACAAGCTGGTTCCAATCACTTGCGTACGGGATGGCGAGCGGCGCACACCGCATCACACTCCCGTTCCCGGCGTTGGATCCTTCGGGGCTGTTGTCCCAGACTTGTTGGCCAGCCTCCTCCCACGTCGCTCCACGCTTGAGTGCTCGCAGTGAGCGCGCCGTCATCCGGCCGATGTCGAACGGCCCAGTATCGTACCACGCGACAAACCGGTCAGCGATATCTGCCGGATCGAACTCCCCCTGCGTGGCAACACTCCGTGTAATACACAGTGCCTGTTCCGTATCGTCCGTAATCGTCCCAGCCGGCTGGTTCCACGTCCCGTGCCCGACCATCTCGTCAAGCCGGCCGTGTTCGTCCTCAATTGCGGCCGCCGAGGAGAACTCTACAGGGCGGCCAAGCGCATCCCCACACGCGAGCCCGAGCAGCACGCCACGTGCTCGATTCGAATCCATACCTCACCAACGACGACCGCCGAGAAAAATGTAAGGCCACAGTCACTCGCCGGGTTTTGTTCCCGTCCGGAGATTCTCCCGGTACGCCGCCCATGCCTCGTACATCTCCACGCGTTCGTCCTCCGTCATCGTGTCGTGTTCGTCCTCGTTGTAGAACGGCAATTCGTCCTTCTCAGGCATCGCCATCAGGCGAGCGAGCGGGTAGAGTTCCTCGTAGTAGTGCTCTAGGACCCAGTCTTCGCCGTGCTCATCGATGGCCTGCTGGATGTACGGGGCGGCTTCCGGGTACTCCTCAGCGAGTGCCTCAGTCATTATGCATCGTGGTATTCGGGGTGACGAGTTCTGTGCTGTTCCGAGTCGCGGGTCAGGCGTCCGCGAATTCAGTGAGCGAGTGGTCCGTACTCTCACTGTTCCACTTGCCGATTTGAATGAGATCGAACGTATCGAGCGGGGCTTCTAAGACGTCGCTGACCTGTGCTTGTACCGCGGTAGGGAGACTTTCGACGGGAATCGCGGTGAGAGTGTGCTGGGTGAGGTGGTAGCTGGTTGCGAGGCTCGTCGGGGCGACGACGATGACATCCGATCCATCAGTGTCGTCGAGTGCGAACTGGGCATCTCGGTACTGGTGAACCGTCGCATCCAGGTCATCGACGGGGAAGAGGCAGCCAGCGTCTCCGTACTCGATACTCGCTCCCGCCGACCCAAAATGCCCTTTGAGCATATCTAACTGCAAATATATGCCTTGTGAGTATTAAAGTTGTGGTGGATTGGTACTTCACTCCGTCACTACCGCACCCTCATTTTGACTAACCACGGCTCTCTACCGGATGATATGCCCCGCGACCTCTACGACTGCACCGCAGCCGAGCTCGCCACCCATTCCGTCGAACACCTGGAACACGGCACACCACCAAGCACCGCTGCAGAGTGGCTCGCTGAGAACGGCTACGACGCCGCCCCCGTCTACGCCGACGACGACCCAATCGGATTCATTCACAAAGACGACGTCACCATCGACGACGACGGCGACACCCTCGACGACCATCTCACCCCGCTGACCATCGACTACATGATCAGCGGTGACGCCTCGTTCACAGACGTCCTGTCCGCCCTCATCGAGCAACCCGTCTACTTCCTCGGCGGCCACAACCACGTCACCAGCATCCTCACCCGCGCCGATCTCAACACCGCCCCAGCGCGCATCTACCTCTTCGACCGTATCACGTACCTCGAAGAACACCTCCGCGAACTCATCCTCGACACCAAACCAGACTGGAAAACCACGCCCGTCACCGCAGCCGAACTCGACGACATCGAAGACCGGTACGAAGACGCACAAGCCGCTAATGTCGCCTTAGACGAACTCCACTACACCCAATTCTCCACACTCGAAACCATCATCACTAGCGTCGAAGCATGCTGGCAAACCTGCGGGTTCTCCACGAAAGGCGGCGCGGACTCACGCCTCCACGAAGTCACCCAACTCCGAAACGACGTCGCCCACGCCAACCTCCTCGTCGAAAACACGGATAGCAACGAGTTCCTCAGCAACGGTCGCACCACAGAAAACCTCCACAACACCCTCGAAACCATCAACAACGTCCTCACGACCCTCCAAAACCACGGGTATAACCCAGGCACGACACCAACAGATACCTCGTCTGCCACCGAACCCCACGAGCACCCATAGTACCCCAGTTAACACACTGATACGCCGTCTCACTCAACACCCCCCGCCGAGAATGTCGTCGTTGCACAAGCCGTTCGAATCACCTCGTCTGGTATTGCGATGCTCAAGACTTGCTCACGCGAAGAGTACAACCTTGCCCCCCTCTCCGAGGAAAGCATCGGTAAGGAAGTCCCCGTCGCGCTTCAAGACTGAAATTAGGCGTTCCGAGGGACTCATACAGCAGTCCTCATACCTCGTCATCGATACTGTCGCATCGGTAAGTACAGGTGAACCATTTGCCGAATCGGCTATTGAGATATTCTGTAGTTCAGAACCAACCTGCGGGATACAGCAAACGTTGTCCCAGTCATCCATCCAGATATGAGAGATTCTCGGGATACGGGTACTCAGATTCCAGGTACTGGAGGATTTTCTGGGGATATGGTTCCCAACTCGGTTCAGTCTCTAAAAGGTCTGGCCAAAGTGATTCGAAAATCGCCTTAATGTCGAAATTGTTGACTACATGAACGACGATCGCTCCACTAGACACCTGTGATACCGTGGGTCGCTTAGCGCCGAATTGCTCGAACCATTCCTGGATCTGTTCTCCACGTTGGGAATTAGCCACGGTCACATGCCAGCCATCGGTTCGGAAGTAACCACTCGATTCTAAAAACCCTCTAAGAAATGATGGTAGATATTTGTCTTTGATTGAAGGGAATCTGCCCGGGTCATCCTCTGGGTCGGGATAGCCCGCATTCAGTAGATGGTCAATGAACGTCGGATTCGATATCGCTAACCGCACCTGTTGCTTATCAGACTTGTTGCCATGCGTCCAATTGATTGGGTAGTCTGACTCAATCGCATCGGCGAATTCAGTGATGAAATACGCTTTATCTTCGGTACGACCCAATACAAGAGCGTACTTTCCCCCTTTTGGCTGCGGCCGTAACGATGAGGTTGCGAAGATCGTTCCAAACCAGTATGCCTTCTTTGGAGAGTTGATTGATTGGAAGTATGTTTCGTTGATCTCCCGAACTGTTCCCCGTTGCCACGTCTCCAGTTCTGCTGCCTCTTTTGCTTCGTTCCACGTGCCAAACTCCTTACTAATGACATTGGAAGATACTTCTAGATTAAGTGAGTCAAACTCCCGATAGGTGGGTGCCTTTCCAAGCTCGTCGGCAGCATGCCTCAGGAGTCGAATCATATCTTCCCGCTTGTTCTCGTCAATTGGAGAATCAGGATTCTTCTCAAGACCCGGAAGTTCCTCTGCTAACGTAGAATCGATCTCCGAGATAGGGTCCTCAGTCATTTCACTTGCGCCATCTGTTTTACTCCTCATATGTATTGGGAAAAGTTCTAATTGAACAATGAAAATGCGCGCACCACTCCCGGGGGTGGATTCGGTTACAAATAAGAGCCAATCAAGTGAAGCATATCCGTGGCTGAAATATGTAACCCGATACCTCCTATCCTAGTATATCTGAATAGATTTGTGGTTCGAATATTCACTCTACCTATGGAAATCAAATGTAACAGCCCGGCCCAGGCGAGTGAATCCCAATCTGACTTACCGGCCAGTACACCGGCTAAGAACGTCAAAATGATTCTGTATGGATTGTTCTATGACGCCCTCTATCCAAGGAGTTAGAAGAGGTCAGGTTCTCCCCCTCAGACTGTCCACGAACGCTAGGCGGGATACTTCGCTACGCTCAGCAGCCGTTTGAACGCTGGATGGGCGTTACTCTAGGTTCGCCTGCAAGTCTTCGAGTGTCTCGATCGCACCGGTGATTTCGCTGTGCAGGTCGTCAGCTGACGCACTCATTGTTCCGTTCTCTACTAACTCGCTCAATGGTGTCGTGGTGTCCGCGTCAACCGAGTCTCCGGTGCTGTCACTACCCCATGTCTCCGTCCGCTCCACGTCGTCGTCAAGAGCGTCGGTAACTGCGTTGAGCCGCTGCTGCGCGTCCTCCTCGTCACTGGCTGACGTCTCCTCTGGTTTTTGGGTTTGCTCGTCAGTTGATGGTCGCCCGCCGCGGCTGAACGCGTCCAGTGGAAAGTCGAACGCGCAGGCGCGCTTGAATTTGTAGAACGTCGAGCGCTCCGACACGCCAAGGACGTCCATGACGACATCCCGGTCACAGCCGCGATCGAGCGCGCGACGCACCTGCTCGTCCTCCATGCGCTGCAACATCAGCTGGTCGTCATCCGGGATGTGGCCTCTCGCGGCTGTTTCGATCTGGTCGGTGAGCCCCCACTCGCCAGTCTCAACGTCCTTCTCGACGAGCTGCCGATCACGCTCCGCAACGTGGTTATCAAGCCCCATGAGCACCCACAGACGCTCCCGCACTGCGGACACCGTCAAGTCCGCCGTCAACGCGGCAGCGACATCACCCGTCCGTGCCGGCCCCTCGTCCGCCAGCACTCGAAGAATCTCAACGTCCTGGGGCAGCAGCACCGTCCGGTCTTCATCGGTAATCCGCACCGGCGCATCAGTCGGATCCACCTGCTGATGCAGCCACTCGTGACACGGCCGACACAGCACCGTCAGGTTCTCCGCAGCGTGCTCGTCCAGCCCGTCCGGGTCACGCTCGATGTGATGGACGTGCAGTTCCGCTAACCCACCTTCGGCTGGCCCGCGTCGCCCACACGACTGGCACTTATGCGAGTAGTCATCAAGCATCGTCTCGCGTACTGCTGGCGGCACCGACTCATGACACGTCGCGTGGGCCTCGTGCTCTCGGTGCTCATCTGCATTTGTCGTCGTTGACTCTGTGCTTGCGTCGGTCGTCTCCCGTGATTGTGTCGTCATTCGTCGAGATTCACATCGATTACTTCTCGCTCAATCCGACACGGCCAGCGTGTGCCCTGGAGTATCGCTTCAACCAGCATCACCGCGCACGCCGCCATTGCGTCCCGTTACGAACTGTTGGCGTCGCCTGGCGGCCCTTTCTGATTCGTCACCCACTGAGGCAGCGCCACCCGGCTCGACGTCATGGGTCCCGTGTCGGTGTCAACGACTTCACCTGGAACTCTGATTTCGCACAGTACCGCTCCGCGACACGACCGACCGCTCGCGTCCGCAGCACATCCGCCACATTATGCTGGGCAACCTCCGCGAACCGCCCGTCATCGAACGCCGCCACCGCCTCCGCACTCTCCACGAACGGATCTACGTCACCGAATTCGCCGTCACACAACACGGCGTACGCGCAAGCGAGATCGTTCTGCTCGCTCATGCTCTCTCCCGTGTTGTCGTCGGTGACGGTCGTGTTGAACCGGTCAGAGACGATCGGCATCAAATCCGCGTACGGCACGTCGGTGAACGGCCACGAGAGATTCAATTGCGCGTACCTGGTGCGGAGGAACGGCACGTCGAACCCGCCATTCCACCGCTCCCCATTGTACGCCACCAACAGCATCTCGTCGCCGGCCAGTCGCTCCGCAACGAACGCCGACACCGCCGCGAGCAACTCTTGTTCTGACGTGTGCGTCGAAACGTTCACGAGCACATCAGCAGGCGTCGCCGCCTCGACTGCCGGTTCAACGTCGCCGGCCGGCCGCCCACCGGTCTGGACGAACACGCGCAGCCCCACCGGCACCGCAAACCCGACGACCGTGACTTCGTCATCAACGCTGAACCCGGTTGTCTCGATATCGAACGCAACTTGCTCTAACACCATCACGCATCACCCCCCGCTCGGCCCTCACCACGCTCCGGCACCCGGTCTGTCCCAGCCGGCCGCACCCGCAGCTCACCGAACCCATACCGCGAATGCGTCCCAACACGCGTCACACCGTTCCGAGCTGTCGCAACCGGATCCGACCCCGCGTACGGCACGGTCTGCCCATGATCAATCGTCTCAACGTCGTACACGTCCTCACCCTTGACGAGCCGCGTCGCCCGACGACGCAACCCGCCCGTCGCCGCCCGCCCGGCAACATCCCACCACCACGGCACCGACTGAGAGTCCGCCCCCGGGAACTCACTCGCCGTCACATACGGCGTCACCAGTTCCACGCGATGCTCATCAGCCGCATGCAGACGCGAATAATCCAAGTCCTCAAGCGCAATGACTTGCGAGTCTAGTAGCGACAGCTCTCCAAATCCGTAGTTCCGTCCTCCACCGACACGCAGCCCATCCAGCACGTCCTCGCTGATCGGAAGGACAGCATCACTCACGTCGTCGTCGGCGTGTACGTAGCAGTGTACCGCCCACGACACCCGTCGCGCCGCCCCCTCCGTGTCCGCTGGTCGGCTGAACAACGCCGCGTCCGCGAACGCCACGCGGTCCCGGTACTGCTGCAACGGATGCGTGTTCGTCGCATCCCGCGGCCGCGACGCCGACACCCACCGGTGCGCCGCATCCCGATACAAGAACAAATCCGCGTACGCCTCAACCGCTGGCAGCGAATCCCCAAGTTTCGAGCCCGGCCGCACAGACACCGCCCCGTCAACTGGCGATCCGTACGCACACGGCACGAACACACCATGACTCACAGCAATCGACCGCCGCGTCACCGCATCAACACGCCGCGCAATCGCCGCGTACAACGCATGCCCCGTCACAAAGTACGGATGCCCAAAGTACGGCGACGCAACCCCGAACAGCAGTTGCTGAACACGCGTCACACCGACCACCCCGCCACTGGCGTCCCCGACCCCCCGCTGTCAAGCGCGGCCGTGAACGACTCAATGTACTGCAGCGCCGTAGACCACGCGCGAATCCGGCGCAGCTGCGCATCCAGGACGCGCCACCGCCGTTGCTCGTCTACGTCGAACGGGACGTCGGGAAGTCGCGTCCACACGTCAGCGAACGACCGCGCCGGCACGTCACCAAGCCGCGCCGCCGGCCAATCTCCTGGCTCCGCCGTCACGTGCACCGCGAACCACGGCGTCACCAACACCGTCCGATGCGGCACCACCGTCGCCACCTCACCTGGCTCATGGCTCGTCACCGCCAACCACAGATCCTCGAACGCGTTCCCGGCGCGGTAATTATCGAGCAACGCCGCCACCAGCAACGTGTGATACTTCACCGACGTCGTCGGGAAATACACCGACTCACTCACCAACGCAGGCACCGACGCACCCAACCACGCCTCATGAAGTGCCACCGAATCATCACTCACCACGAGCTCCGCTATCGCCGCGCCCCCAGCACCAGCGTCACCAACATCACCGACATCATCGTCGCCGTCGTCAGCCAGCACTGCCTCCGCACCCGCAAGCAACGGCACACGCCGCCACGACTCCCGCGCCGGCAGCGTGTCCCGCGGCCGACCACGCGGCCGACTCAACAACGCCGCATCCCCATCCGCACCCAACGGCACCGACTCATTCACCCGCACACCACGGAACTGCTCCGCCCCATGCCCGTGCGACCGCCCACGCAACTTATGCACATCATGCCGATACGCCACCAACATCGACACATCACCACTCCCAGCATCACCCGACGCACCCAACGCCTCACTCGGCACGTCACTCATCACACTCCCCCTCCGCCCGATCCGCATCAGCCGCGCGTCCATCCACGTCGCCGTCGGTCGCCTGCCGCTCCTGCTCCTGCGCCGTCCGCAGATCCGTGACCGGCTCCGCGAGCTCATCTAACTCATCATCGGCCGCGCCAACAGCCCCAACACTATCCTCACTGCTCGACACAGCTTCCTGCTCCTGCGCCGTCCGCAGGTCAACCGACGGCTCCACTAACTCCTCCACTGATTCCTCGGCCTGCCCTGCGGCCCGTCGATCACCACCAGCACCATCATCGCCGACGTCGTCTCGCGTCACGCCGACTCACCCCCACCGGTGCCAGCCTCACCACTCAACACCGACACGTCAGCCTCCCCATCACGATCCGCAATCCGAGCCCGCAACGCCTCAACGAACCGCGGCCGGAACTCCGACCGCCACACCTCATCCTTCTCCTCCATCGCCTGACTCGGCGCTTGCGCACGATTGAACACACGACGCACCTCCGCCTCCAAATACAACGGATTCAACACAGCAACATCCGCCACACCACCACCGAAATTCCGCGCCCCACCAAGCTGGAACGCAAACTCCCCGCTACGCGCATCCAACACCGACACCGCCTCCAACAGCAACCCAACAAACTCCGGTCTCAACTCCCGCAACGATAGCTTCCACGTCCCCTCCAAATTCCCCAACACATCCCTCGTCGAATGCCGCAACGGCTGCCCGCCATCCTCATCATTCCGCGACCGAACCTGCGAGGACAGCTGCCGATAATGCGCCTCCGCCTCACCCTTCAAAACATCCACGCTCGACCGGACCGGCGAAAACGACACCGGACGACGCAACAACTCACCCGGCCGATCACCAAACCCACCAAACAACTCATACACCACACACCCATGCTCGTGATCCTCCGTACAACTCCCCTTCTCGTGGTACCCCGAGTCAAGATCCCGCTCATACACGTTCTCACGCGCAAACCCCGCGTTCGACTCACCCGGATGGCACGCCGTCGAACCCACCTCTTGGAGAACCGCCTCACAGCCGTGCCGCAACCACCCCGACAACGCGAACGGCGACAACTGCCCACCAATCTGATTCATCGCATCATCCGGCTCATACCGCCCCGACGACGCATAATGCCGATCCGTCACAACACCATCACCAGGCGCAACCAAATCGATATCCAGCTCGACGAACACATCCGGGAACAACAGCCCCTCACTCGACTCCGGCAGATCGAACTCCACCGGCAAGTGTGACGTCACAAACTCCGAGTCCAGCGCGTTGCCCGTCATCGATTCACCTCCAACTCCGCCACAACACACCCAGCCCGCGCGCCGGTTCGCGCTGACGACTCGGCTTCATCAGCGTCGCCCAACGGCCGTTTCACCACACCCTTCGTCGCCGCTCGACTCACTCCGAGAACACGGGGCGCAACCAGCATCAACCACGACTCCTGCCGCGCCACATCCACACAGACACCAACACGACCCTCCAACACCAACTCACGCACACCAAGCGTAAACTCACTCCGCACCGACCCAGCATCCCCATCGCACAGCACACGACCCACCTCATACTCTATCGACCCAACAGACCGACAAACATACACTACAACACGGTCACCCTCCGAGAATCTCTCACCACACACCCAACACTCTGAATCCGCAATCGACAGCCCCGCAAACGACGCCGCCTCTTCTTGCAACGATACACCAACCTCATTATCGCCCCGGCAATTTTGACACATGGGTTGTTGATTGCTTCAGCGACCCGGCCCGAGTGCTGCAACACTCGGGCGCTTCTACGGATGATGCGCCTCAAGGGGCCGGGCTCCACACCATCACCTACATTGTGTAATGGCATAAACCTTTGCCATCTCCTATAGAGGAACCCGCGTATGAGACCCTCACCTACATACGCAAAGTCCCCAAATTGAACGGTATGCCCGGGAAGGATCGTGATAGTGAATCTGGAGAGTATACCACGACTTATCCGGACTCAGAATTTATTGAATCTATCCAAAACCTTGGTGGGATGGCTGGAACATCTGATATTGCAGATGAGATTGGGTGTACCCGTCGAACTGCCTATCAACGACTCCTCTCACTGGAATCTGAAGGAGAATTAGACAGTCAGAAGATTGGCAATTCTCTGGTTTGGAAAGTCTCTGAGTAGCGATCTGCGCTTGTTCGAAATTCCTCTACAATTATTCAGTCTATCTTAACGAGATTTTGTACTGGATACGGATTTGCTTCTTCCACCTCCGCATCAGAGTGGTGCCAACGGTGCTCATCTACTTCGTATAGGAAGGGCTCGTCACCTGCTGATTTGACCCGTACCCGTCCCCCCGATTAATCGTCATTCTCCCGACCAATGACGGCGGGGGGCTCTACAGTCCATTCGAAGAAAGTCACCTGATATCCTTCCTCTAAACTATGATATCATAATCAAACAGGAGATTGACGCAGGACATCTCGGTCACCCTCGCCATCGGTTTACCAACAGGGATAATATGAAATTCTGTTAGGGGTATAGCTATCGCAGCCAAGATTCGTCTCATAGACACAACTAATTTACTGCCCCCCCTCTATCGCTACTACCAATACCAGATGGCTCCTGAAATTCCAACCCTCTTTGAGTCGTGTGTTCCGCACGACGACGTTCTTTCGGGAACACTTTCAGAGAACGAGTTCGCAGCAAAGCTCTCGGACGTGGTATTCAGGCCTGATGAGGCACCGGATATCTACGGCGACCCGGACACCTTCTTCTCAAAAACGTACCCGACAGACGGTCTACAAGATCTTCTCACACTTCTCGCAAAACGATACGTAGGCAAGGAAACGGATGAGTTCAGTGGAGCAGACGGTCTGCTCTCGCTCGACACCGTATTTGGTGGGGGTAAAACCCACTCACAGATAGCTGCCTATCATTTCTCAAAGAATCCGGGAGTAGTCCAGGATCTTGGCAAGTACATCGTTGAAGACGAAGCGCGTGAGGAGTTCGAGGCTATCAAAGACGACCTCTCGGTTCGAACTGCCGTGTTCGAAGGAGGGTACGTCAGTGCGACGAACGCCAAGTGCAACAAAGAGGACGAAAACGCCCCGGATACTCAGACGATGTGGGGCGAGCTCGCTTATCAGTTGGCAGGAGCAGAAGGCTACGCCAAGTTTAGTGAATATGATGATAAACAAATTGCTCCAGGGGAGTCCGATATTGTCGATCTCTTCGATACGCTTGACGACCCCGGTCTCGTCCTAATTGACGAGGTAGCCCAATACTTCGAACAGGCGGCTGCCGTTGGCGTCGAGGAATCAACGCTCGCCGACCAGACAAATTCCTTCCTCTGGTCGCTGATGCGAGCCAGTCAGAATAGCGATGCAGTGACAGTCATCCTTTCAGTTTCTGCGACAGCGTTCGAGGAGAGAGCACAGGAGGTTCAAGAGCTAATCGACGATCTTGAGGATATTTCTGAGCGGACGGAGCACTCTGTGACACCCACAGAAGACGACGAGGTGGCAGCGGTCCTTCGTCATCGGCTGTTTGAGTCGGTTGATGATAGTGTCGCAGCTACTGTCGCTGAACAGTACCAGAACTACTACCGGCAGTTCGGCGACGAGTTCCCCGACAGGGTAACGAAGGCGGAGTTCCGTGATCAGCTCGAACGAACCTATCCGTTCCATCCTACTCTGATTGATCTGCTTGGGAAGGAACTAGACACATTGCCGAACTTCCAGCGGACCCGCGGAGCACTCAAGTTGGTCTCACGGGCTGTTCATCGCATCTGGAACAATGAAGATGGTACCAAGGACCAACGTCACTACGTGCGGGCGTTCGACATGCATCCGTCCGACGAGTACGTCTGGTCAACGCTCCTCGAACTCTTTGAGCATATCGACCAAGATCTCCGAACAGCGTCCAAGTCGGATGTTTTCACGAGAGAGGGGAAAGCAGCCTGCCAGTACGAAGACGAAAATTGGACGCCGATGGATCACCCGCCGATTGCGACTCATCTGGGGACGAGCATCCTATGGAAAAGTATAGTCTCCGGAGGGAACCGTGGGCGAGGAGTGAATCGCCGAAAGCTCTGGGAGATGATTCTGGAGCCCGGCGTCGAACTTGACCACTACCGCGATGCACTGAAGAACCTGAACGAAACAGGTTCGAACCCAGACACGGAGGCGTTCTTCCTCTACGAGACAGAGAACGGGCTACTCCGTTTTAAAGGCGAACCGAAGATCTCGAAGCTCATCACGAACGAGGCTCAGCAGATCGAGCCAGGCGTTGCTCGGAATCGTCTCGAACAGTCGATTCGGGGTGCACTGGGTGGTGGTGTGTTCGAGACTATCTACGACCCACAGGCCCCCTACGAGGTTCCGGACGAGTACGATACGGTCAGGCTCTGTGTGATGGGCTTTGACGCAGTGACTGTGACGGGCGACCTTGATGAGGCACCTGAACTGTTGGAGACCCTTGCCAACAAGACGGGTAACTCACCGGGGTCCGAGAAGAAACGTGTCTACCGCAACAACGTCGTATTCCTCGTCGCAGGGGAGCAGGAGACGGACGGTGCACTTGACCACGCGCGCCGTGTGAAAGCGATGGAGCGGGTTCTCAACGGAGAAGCGTGGGAGGCTGAACTCAACAGCGCCCAGCGGGACGACCTCGACGAGCGTCTCCAGAAGGAGTCCGCCCTGCTCGGTGAGTCTGTCCGACAGTCCTATCGGCATCTCTACTACCCTAGTTCCGGTGGACTGGCGAATGAGACCATCGATTCTGTCAACGACAGCTCGGACCTTCACGACATCGTCTTCGAGAACCTCGAAAGCCTCGACAAACTCATCACGCAGGATGAGGGTGCGTTGGGAACAACGTGGTTCCGGACCCGCATCTGGCAGTCGGAGCCGGACTCGATGACGACGCTCGAAATCCGGAAGCTGGTTTCCAAGCGCACGGACATCCGGATTCTCCTCGACCCGCGGCCTCTTCGGGCGACGATCCGTGACATCACTGTCGGAAAAGATGGCGGTGACGAGGACTTGACCAGTATGTCCTCGTTCGTCTTCTGGGACGAGGCGGCCGAGCAGGGATACTGTTCGGAGATTATGATGGTCAATACACCGGGGGGAGAGAAGACGCTTGCCGACGCCGAAGAGATGTCTACGGACCTTCCGATGTCGAGTGTTCTGATCAGCGACGAGCACCACGTCTACGGCGACGGTGGGAAGCTACTCGACGCGCAGGAGCTTACCTTCCCTGAGGAGGAGGACGACGAAGGTGGCGAAGAAGAGGACGACAATAGCGGTGGTGGCAGCGGTGGCGGCGGTGGTGGTGGTCTTACCCAGCCACCCAGTCGGTCTGAGCTCTCGTTCAATGCCCAGACTGACTCCCCGAAGGCGGTCTCTGGTGCGTTCTCGGAGGTCAACAGCGCCATCGATCAGCGGAAGATGAGCCTCCGAGACAATTACGACGTGTCCAGCAGCGACATCGTCGTCGAGGTCGAATCGATCGAAATCGAACTGGAGGGTGACCAGGTCTGGGAGCGAGCGTGGTTCATCTCGAACAAGCTCAAGGACTTGGACGCCATCGGTGACGCGGCCTCCATCGTGTTCGAGTACGTCGCAGAGGGAGCGGACACTTCGGGCAGTGTGTTCGAAGCTGGGTTTGAGGGGTCTGTCGAAGAGTTCGCAAACCACTTCGGCACGAACCACATCCCAGAGAGCTTCATCAGCGCCGGCGGCGATTCAGAAGGTGAGGCCGTCCTGATTATCGACGCGGCGTCGATGGCGGACAATTCCCGCGAATCGACACTCGACGCACTAGAGGGGGCACTTGATTCCCTCGGTGGGATTAACAACTTCGAACTGGTTGTCACGGGCATCGTGAAAGAGGCGGCAGAACAGACGAACGAGGTGAGTACATGAGCGTCGAGGCGGAGTCGTTCGCATACGGTAGCAGTATGTACGGCGGTCGGCCGACGTTCGCGCTGACACGTCGGCTGGGGGACGACGCCGGTCTCACGCTGTACGAACTGGTGCCAGAGGATATCGCCGACGGCCGACAGAAGCGGTTCAGACGAGCGAACAGTAACCGGACGCTCACGCGGACCAGCATCACCGACGCAATTCCAGACGCAAAAGAGGACTCAACCGGGGTCCTCGATATCTCAGGTGTAGGCACACCCTCGGCGCGCACCCCCAACGATTGGCAATGGAACAATTGGTGTGCCCTGAAAATCACAACCCTTTCAAATAGCCGTCAGCAGGCGTTTCACCGTCTTGTGCGTGATGTTCTGGACGACAGCGGAATTGACACGGACTTTGTGATGCGCGGGGAGGGGTCGGTCTTGCTATCCGAGAGTGGAGGAGTTCGACTGACTATCGCGGCCCTTGCGATGAAGCGACTCCAGAAATATGAGAAGCTAACTACCGTGGCAGACAGTATCGCTCGGATGAGCTTGGAAGAGTGTTACTACTGGCACGCGAAGTGCCGATCTCCTTCCAGTCCGAACGGCGTGAAGGCACTTCGAGTGCTGCTTGCGGACCATCTTTAACAACGCATGACTGAAAACACCGATTCATCGGAGGATAGTGAGTTCAAGCCCGTCAAAGCTGAATCTGTTCTTCCGACGAAAACCGTGGGCATAGAGTGTTTGAAAGAAGCAAACCCGGAGACTATGTCTCCTCATCGAAATATATTCAAGTGGTTTGCACGCCGGCCTACCGCAGCGACTCGGTTGGCGATTCTGGCGTCGATTTTGCCTCAGGATGTCTCGGATGAAAAGCTCCTCAACTATCTCTGCGTTGGGCCAAAAGAGGAGATTGACAAGAACATCTCAGACTATGTCCTTCGAAAGTATTCAACTAAAGACGATCGTTCTGGAACCGTAGAAGAGCACTTTGGATACGAATATCCACACCGTCGGGTTCCATCAGAGTCCGAATCCAAGGACCTACAGGAACGGTTAAGGGACCACTGGGATGGTGACCTTCCTGTCATTCTAGATCCGACCGCTGGTGGAGGGACCATTCCATTAGAATCACTTCGATACCGCCTTCCGACGATTTCGAATGAATTAAATCCTGTTGCGTGGTTGCTCAACAAGGTCATCCTTGATTATGCGGTTTCTGTCGGGTCCGTTCAATCAGAACTGGAGAAGTGGATGTCTGAGGTTGAGGATTATGTCGAGAAACAACTGAGCGACTTTTTCCCGGATAGGAATGGAATTGAGCCGAGCCACTATTACCGGGCCTATAGTATTGAGTGTCCTTCCTGTGGTGGGAGGCTGCCCATAACGAATCGCTGGTATTTCAACCGCCGACGGAACGCAGCAGTGTATCCGCTCTTTGAAAATGGAGGACTCCAGTTTGAGGTCATCAACCCCTCCGAATACGATACCCGAGAGGGATACGAACCCAACGCAGGGACTATTAGCGGCGGAGACGCAGAATGCCCGCAATGTGGAGTCGTTACAGAAAGGTCTGATATCGTAGAAATATTCAAAAACGAAGAGTATGAGTTTGAGGTTTGTGGTGTCAGATACGAGGAAAGCATCGGGGGGAGCAAGTATCACTCTCCAACAGAGGATGACCTCGTTGCTGTAGAGAAGGCACGTCAAGAAGTGGAGTCGGACCTTCGTCTCTCGACATTACTGTCAACTGAACGGTTTGAAGGATATTATGACCGTGCAGTTCCTTATGGCGTCGAGCAGTGGCGAGATGTCTATAGCCCTCGCCAATTGTTGACGCACGCTACGTACTTGGAGGCATTCCACGAAGTCTCTGACTCGATCCAGGCTGAATACTCGGAGGAGAAGGCTGAGCTAATTATGTCTCTACTCTCCTTTATTCCAGTGAAATTGGTAAGTCGGAATTCAAGGTTGAATCCGATGTCCCCCGACTACGGTTCACCGAGTGACATGCTCGGGGATAATAACTTCTCCTTCAAGTGGCACTTTGCAGAGAGTAACCAGATGGTGGGGACCTACAGCTACCAATCTGAGGCAAAAAATATCATTGAAAGTTATGAGGAGACAGTTGAGTATGTGGAACACGTCGATAAGCCTGCTACAGTTCAACAGGGTGATGCCGCAAATCTTCCTCAGGAAAGCTCCTCTGTTCAGAGTGTAGTTGTAGATCCCCCGTATGGCGATAACATCGTATATTCAGAGATTTCTGATGCGTTTTATGTGTGGCTGAGAGAATACCTTGGAGACACATTCCCAACGACATTCAGTGATGTCGAGACGAACAAAGAAGATGAAGCAGTTGAAAACCCTGCATTAGTCGAAGAGGACGAAGGTGAATCTACGTCAAAAATCGCCCGACGTAGCTATGAGACGAAGATGAGTGAAATATTCTCCGAGGTATATCGGGTCCTCGAACCGGGGGGAACCCTCACAATCTACTTCACCGACAAGGAGATTGATGCATGGGATTCGCTTACCATGTCCATCATTCAGTCAGGGTTCGTTATCTCAGCCACGCATACAATCACTAGTGAGATTCCAAGCAGGATTGGAGTACAGGAAGACGCTTCGGCTGACAGTACGTTACTATTGACTTGCAGAAAACCCGCTGAGGAGTCGGCTGGCCGTGTCCCGACTCTCTGGCGAGATATTCAGCAGAAGACTCAGCAAGTGGCGAGGGAAGAGGCTGAGAAACTCCTTGATTCGCAACACAATCTGACAAAGACGGATATGATAATTAGTGCCTTTGGCCCCACCCTCCGGGTATTCACGCAAGAGTTCCCGGTTGTAGACGATAAAGACAATGAGGTCAGGCCGAAGCAAGCTCTCGCGGAGGCGAGAACCGCAGTAACAGAAGTACTGGTAGAACGAGAACTATCCGAAGGTCTTGACGGAGTAGATTCTCTAACAAAATGGTATATCCTCTCTTGGCTCGTCTATGAAAGCGATAGCATCCCGTATGATGAAGCAAGACAACTTGGCCTCGGTGTCGGTGTCGATATTGATGAATTGAAGAGGGACACCAAGATATGGGGTCAGAGTAAAGACAGCCTGCTTCTCAAGGGCCAGTCTGACCGTGTTCGTGACTACACTGCTCTTGAGAGTGGTGAGAAGAGACGGAAGAGGGCATATCCTGTGAACCCTCAGGACCAGACATTCGATTACAACATCGACACAGTTCACGCAGCCCTCAACGTACTTCAAACGAAGGGGGGAGACTTCACGTGGAACTGGCTCCAAGATCGGGATCTGCAAAATTCGCCATGGTTCCCACAAACAGTCAAAAGCTTACTTCAGGTCATGCCGCAGAGCCATCCTGATCAAGAACTCCTACTCAACCTTGCATCGGGTGAGACTGGAAAATTGCTCGAAATTGATATAGATTTTCTGAGTGAGAGTGATGAAGAGGATGGCTCCCGAACCACCCTTCAGGACTTCAAATAATAATGGGCTTCCGTGATTGGGAGTGGAATCGGGTTTACGAGAGTGGCTTCGGAGGGAGAGAAACCCTAGTGGGAGATTTTTACCAGCCAATTCTCTCTGAGGCGGTCCAGTACGATCGTCTCGCAGGCTACCTAAGCCTTCAGAACCTTGCCGATGCACTCCAGGGGATTGAATCTGCCTTCGAGTCAGACGGAGAAATCCGTATCATTGCCTCGAAGCAACTGAGCCAAGAGAACAAACCGGTTCTCACTGACGACGCTCCGCTCTCGGAGGAGGGTGAGTCACGACTTGCGCTCATCGCCCAAATGTTGGATGAGGACCGCCTGCAGATTAAGATAGGCGAACCGCGAAACAACTCCGATTCGGGTATCTTCCACCCAAAGCTCGGCATCGCTACCGACGCCGACGGCAACCGCATCACGTTCGAGGGGAGCATCAACGAGACGTACAACGCATGGTACCGGAACTACGAGCGGTTCAAGGTTCACCGTTCGTGGGACGAGGTTGAGAACGAGTACGTCGAGGCGGACATGGTGACTTTCGAGCGGCTGTGGAATGAAACCCACGGGGACGTTGAGGTCACGGACATCGACGAGGCGATTGAGCGGGATATCCTTGACTGGCAGCCTGAATCAGAGGATGAGGTTGAGGAGCACGTTGAGCGACTGAAGAAGTCGGGTGAACCACCGGCTTCCGAGGCGACGGCTGCTCGTATCGCCGACGAGCATGGGCTGCTTCCAGGGGCGATGCATATTGCTGAAGACATCAGTTCGATTGAGCCGTGGCCACACCAGCGTGTCATCGCTGACACCGCGGCGAGTATCTATCCTGAGAGCCTGCTGTTCTGTGATGAGGTCGGGCTGGGCAAGACCATCGAGGCTGGGCTGACCATCTCTCGACTGATGACTATCGGGGAGGTGAGTGATGCCTTGCTGCTCATCCCGGCGACGGTCCAGCCGCAGTGGCAAGAGGAGTTGCTGGAGAAGTTCAACATCAACGCATACTCCTACGAGTACAGCGGTGCGGAGCGCGTGTTGCGGGACGCCTACGGGATTGAGCACTCGCTTTCCGATTACGAGACGCTTGACGCGTGGGATGACTCTCACATCGGTGAGTTCGTCGCCGACCGTGACGAGCCGACCGTTGTCCTTGCCTCGTGGCATACCGCCCGACGGACGGGCAACATGGGGATGTTCTCACCGACTGCACACTGGCAGGGAGAGCACCCTGGTGACCCGCCGAAGGACCAGTTCGAGTGGGATCTGACGCTCGTTGACGAAGCCCATCACGGTCGGGAGGGAACCAACCTCTACGACTTGCTCACGGAACTCCAGAACGACACGGCTTGCAGCTACGTCTTGACGGCGACGCCGATGCAGCTGGAGATCACGGAGCTGTTCGATCTCCTGAGAGTGTGTGACCTTCCTGATGGGTGGAATGAGCGGGAGTCGTTCGATACGTACTTCGAGATGCAGCAGGAGCTTGCCGAGGCGCTTGACGATATCGGTGCTGCTGATAGGGTTACCGTTGAAGAGATTCTGCCGGACCTCGCGTCGAAGTGGAACTACGAGCCGTACGAGGGAATGACGCATCTTCAGACGTGGGCTGTGATGATCCAGTCGTTCGTGCAGTCACACGACGATGTCGCCAAATGGGTTGAGGATCGTGTTGACGACGAAGACTTCTCGTTGAGTGAACGACGCCGGCTCAAGCGTGTGCTCGGAATCGGGAGACTCGGGTCCCGCGGGTGGGAAGATAAGTTCTCGGAGCTCTCTGTCGAGAGCCTCCGATTCCTGCTGGACCTCGGGGAAGAGACAACGCCCGTCAAGTCGCGGGTGTTCCGGAATACGCGCCAGACGCTTCGGATGTGCAGGGAAGCTGGGCTTCTCAACGAGAACATCCCGCGGCGGGACATTGAGACGCGCTCGGTTGAGCTTGGGGACGCGGAGCCGCTCTACGACCGCGTGGAGAGCTACATCAGTGACGTGTATGACCAGTCGAAGAAGCTGCTTGAGGGGAAAGAGAAGACTGCTATCGGGTTTGTGATGACGACGTACCGGCAACGGCTAACGTCCAGTCTTCACGCGATCGAGCAGTCGCTCAAGCGGAGACGTGAGAACCTCCGGTCCGGGCTGAGTGATGCGTCAGAGGTCTCTGAAAGCGACCTTCAGACGGGGGCGATCTCCGAGCGTGAGGAAGTGCTTCGACGTGAGTACGGGCTTCGCGTGGACCAGATCGGGGCGAATAGTTCCGATGGGCAGCGGGTTCGGGAGTTTGAATTGAGTGAACTGGAAGAGTTCATCGCACAACTCTACGACGTCCCAGAGGACCCCAAACTGGAGCAGCTGATGCAGGACCTTTCGGAGCTCAGTGGGCTGGCCCGTGACACGGTCATCATCTTCACGCAGTACACGGATACGCTCGACGCGATCAAGGAGAAAGTCCGAGTTAGTCATAATGACGTGGGAACGTACTCCGGCGGTGGCGGGGAAATCTTCGACGCCGATGCCGACGAGTGGCAGAACGTCAGCAAGGAACGCGTAAAGCGCGAGTTTACTGATCCGGACGGCGGCCTATCTATCCTTGTCTGTACTGACTCTGCGAGTGAGGGCCTGAACCTCCAGACCTGTGACGCGATGATCAACTACGACATGCCGTGGAACCCACAGGTCGTGGAACAGCGTATCGGGCGAATCGACCGAATCGGCCAGCGTAACGAGAAGGTCCTCGTCTGGAACTACATCTACGACGATACTGTCGAGGAGGACATTTACGAGCGGCTCGGCGAGCGAATCAACCTCTTCGAACAGGCTGTTGGGCCACTCCGGCCGATTCTTGACGGCCTAGAGGGCGAGGTCGAAAGCGTCGCAATGGGTGAATCGGCGAAGTCCGGTGCAGATATCGCTGATAGCGCGCAGGCGCAGTCGAAGGAAGCTGCGCAAAAATCAAAGCAGGTTGGCTTAGTGCACGACTTCGATGATATTCAGCCCGAAGATATCATCGACGAAGCTAAGCTCTACGGCTGGACCGAATCTCACCCTGACGTCGGCGAGATCGGGTATCCGAACCGTCCGTTCGACCCCCTCATCAACCCCGATGTCGTGAAACGGCTCTTCACTCAAAGTCAGGTCCTCCGGAACGAAGGCTGGACCTTCGAGATGCTCGACCGTCAGCTGACGGATGATGAGGATGCTCCCTATCAGAAGCTCTACCGACTGAGTGTTCCTGAGAGTGCTGATCCTCCAATATCGTCTGATCCGCGGGAAGACACGGTACAGTCGATGTACGCCGACGAGGGCGAGGTGCTGGTATCTTTCGACCCGGAGGTTTTGGAGTGGTATCCCTCGGTCGTCATCCCGTTGCCCCAGCATGGCTTGTTCGATTATCTTCTGAGCGTTCTCATCGACGAACTTGAGGAGACAATTGAGGATGAAGTAACTCGTGTCGCCGGGAAGGTCGAAGAAGCTGGCCCAAGTGTGTGGACTGAGCCCTCCGCCGTCTCAACGGCCGATGTCGCTACGTATGCGACAGAGGCGAAACGTCGGCTAACTCTTGATGTCCCTCTTCCACAGGAATCGACCGCACAGAGGCAGATAACTGACTGGCTCCGGCGATACGAAGGCTAGACTCGGAAATCGTATGTGTCGGAGGGTGGGGTACAGGTAGCTCTCTCAACACCCGGAAATCCCGAGATCACGACCGTCGCCAGCTTTGGTTGGAGGAGTTAATGCCTCAAATTCGGGTGCTTCAGCATGTTCATTGGCGTTGGCTTGTAGCTCCTCACGTGGTTCGTCCATATTCCGCCACCAGTCTGGTGCGGAATAAATATTGGAGGTACTTAATCACTACTCAGCGCACAGGTGCTATTGACAACTTGGAGTGCGAGGGTTAGATGGGTGCAGAACTGGGTGTTAGGTGGTGATCTCCACGGTTAGCGCCTCGTCGGTTGGGGACCAGGTGTGTTTGTTTTGCTTAGCGAGACCGACGTTTTGGAGGCGGCTCAGAATCGATCCGACCTCGCTTCGTTCTGTACCGTTCGAATTGGGTTGTTTGAACGGTGAATTGGGGAGTTCGCACACATCGCCGTGGATGACGCGGCGAACTGCGCCGCCGGTGTTCTGGCGGAGTGCTTTGAGGACGAACTGTTCTTCCGTCGTAAGCCGGTCAATGGCGTCTGCGGGTTCTTCAACGCTGCCAAGGCGTGTCTCGGGTGTCGCCCATTCTTCGAGGATGAACTCGGTGATTGTTTGCTCTCGGTCTTCGATATTTTCGACGGACCACTCGTTGTAGTTGTCTTGGATGTCCCATTGCACCCAGAGCTTCGACTCTACGTACCCGTCGTCGTGTTTTGTCTCGAAGGCAGCGTTCCCCCACTTCGAGTTCCATGATCTGCTCGCCAACGTGAGGTTCCCGAGACGGTGAATGTATGCGTCGTACCGGGCTTCGGGACTGGGATAGTCGTCGGCATCCTTGATCGGGAGTTCGTCAGGGCTCTGTGGCCAGATGTGTTCAACTGTGTATTCGTTGCTCATTGCTTCTGAGAGCGTTGGCCCTCCGCGCTCACCCTTCTCGTCAGCTCGGTGTTTGTTGTAGAAGTAGAAGAGGTACCGGAGATCCTGTGAGCTTGCTTTTGAGTATAGGTCAGCAGCGGATAATGACCGTCGGAACTGCGAGTCGTCCTCGTATCGATTCATCAGGGAGACGACTTTGCTCACCCAGACATCGGCGGGGCTGTCCGTGCTGAGGTTCCGAGTGCGGACGTAGAGGCTGGACTCGCCAGTGTGGCTTCGATGGTTCCCAATGGAGTAGACACGGAAGATGTACGTCTCAATTGCGTTTAGCAGGTCCTGTCTCCCGTCGTCATCGAGGGTTGGCCAGGCTTTGAGGAGCAACGGATAGAACTTCGTCGCATGGCGGAGGCGATGTATCCGATGGATGAGCGTCGAGATGTCGTCATCGCCAGTACGGGCGAGTACTTGCGCTAACGCGTTGAACCCACGCTCCAAGCTGTTGGTATAGTCGCGGATGTATTCCAAGCACGCCTGGGGGTCCTCCCGTCGGAGCGTGCGGACGTGTTCTTTGAGTTCTGTGAGGAAGGCTGGATCGCTGTATTCGTCGGAGTTCGACCAGTCGAAGTACGAGATGAAGTGGTAGCGTTGGACCGCATCGTCACTGATGTCGGTGACGTACGGTGACTCCAGCATTGTCTGGTGGTCATTATACATTTCCCCGAAGGACTGTCGAATGCGGCGAATGGTTGCTTGGGCCTCACCGTCGTCGTCCGCGGCGAGGTAGGCCATCCGCATCAGGAACGACTTCGTTTTGTCGAACGTTGAGAGAGAGCGGCCGCGGTCGTTGACGCTGTCGAAGATGAGTGTCGCCTTCTCCGGGTTAGCTGCGTCAACGACGTACACCATTAGTTCGAGTTCGAGGATGGTCTCCCAGAGTTGCTTGAGTTCGGTGGCGACGTCTACAGGATTGACATCGGGGGACGCAGTGAGCTCAGCGAGTTGCTTGTCGAAGTATTCCTTCGCCTCGACCATCTTCCGCTGAGATGGACGCTCCGGGTCGTGAACGTCGTGCCCGGTAAGCAACCATTCGAGGTACTTGTTGTCTTCCTCGTCGAGTAATTGGAGCTGGTAGATGTTGTCCTCAACGAGAAGCGTCTCGCGCATCTCTTCGACGTCGCCGAGTATCTCATCCTCGTGGTTCGTCTCCGGGGCGATATCCTCCAGGCATTCCGTCATCGAGCGCACCAACAGTGCAAGCGAGGTAAGGCGCTGTTGGCCATCGATGAGGAGGTTGATCGGTTTCTCTCTGGACGAGCCGTACCCACCGGGACTCCCGCCGCTTTCGGTTTCGTCCGTGTTCTGGATGATGATCGTCCCGAAGTAGTGCTGTTTGTCCGGTGGTAGCGTGTAGAGGTCAGTCCAGAGGTCGTCCCACTCCGGTTCAGTCCACGAGTAGTACCGTTGGTACTCTGGAACGTGGAATACTCCTGCAGTCGTCAGTTCTGCTAACGATTTCTTGCCCGATTCCATGCAACTGATTGGTCAGAGAAGATGGAAAGTTCCTGTGGGAATCCTGCCACTGGAGTTGGAATCTCCTCAACAGGCTTTTCGGTAGTGCATAAGACGAAGACATATGGCAGATGTCGAGTGGACGTTCTCCGACGAGGAGATTGACAACGTTCTTGAGATAATTTCCGACCAAGAAGACAACCCGTTCGTGCAGAAACGATGGGAACAGAACGTGAACAAAGCCGAGATCGAAATCACTCCGGAACAGTTCTGGAACGCGCATCTCGCAGCACTATTGACCTCGCAGCAACGCTCGGGACCGGAGAGTCACGTCTCCAAGTTTCTAGAGAATGAGATTCAGACGGTGAGTCTTGATCAGTGTCGAGATGCCGATGATGTCGCTGAGCTTGTCTCTGAAACGCTCGAATCGTACGGTGGCATCCGGTACTACAACAACATCGGCGATGCCTGCGAGGTGAATCTTGAACGCCTGGACTCTGGTGGATGGGACGAACTGGACAGTGAATTGGAGAAGTTAGTTGCTGCTCGAACGCGAGAACCGGAAGCCAGTGATTCAGAGACGGAGCGGAATGTAGCGACGTACTTGTCCGAGGAATTCGCTGGTCACGGTTTCCACAGGGTGGGGTCGAAACAAGCGCGGAATATCCTTCAGATCCTCGGTCTAACACGGTACGAAATCCCGCTGGACTCCCGAATCACGAAGTGGCTGAACACGAACTTCGATCTCCCCTACCACGTGTCTGGGTCGGGGCTGAGTAACCGGGAGTACTACCACTTTATTATGGATATTGTCCAGGAAAGCTGTTCAGCGGCTAGCGTACTTCCGTGTGTTTTCGACGCGGCGGTGTTCTCAAGTTACGACACGAACTGGACGAAGAGCAGCGCTGAAGCGGTTTTCTAAGAGTCAAGCGCCGCTATCTCGATGTGGACTCGAATCCGGAACTGCGTGGTCGGGCCACGGATTACTTATGGTGGTCACCGAAGTAATGGTATGTACGAGTGTTCGGCATGTGGGACCGATTTCAGGCCTGAAGAGGCCGGTAGAGGAGGAACTGAGACACAGTTCGATATTTTCTGCCCGGAATGCGATGCTGGCGTGATACCGGGGGGTGATGGTGAGGAAGCACGGCGTCAGCGTGGGGTACAACGACAGATTCTCTCGGGAGTACAGGAACTTGCTGAGGAAACACAGACACCGGATTACGTCGGTCCGCAATATCCGCTTGAACGATTGCGAGATGACTTAGAACAGCTTCTCAGTCAGATTGATACCGAACTGGAAAGACGCGACAAATAGATCGGTACACCTGCTTGACGGGTGTTTCAGGATGTTCTGAATACATAATTCCGGCTTCAATCTACTCTTGGAGTTTGACTAGTCAGTGTCTGACTATTACGAGAGATTCTGGGTTTCCGCGTATCGGCGTTGGTGAGTCGTTGCACATCGTACTTTTCCTCAAGTGGGAATATATTCTGTAACAGTTGGAGCGCTGCGTCTCTGACGCGCTCTTTCAGGTGGTACTTCGTTTGCTTTCCTGCTACCGTTTTGATTCTGTTCTTCCCATCGTACCACGATTCAGTTTCGTAGTAGTCTTGTTCTGTTTGGTCAAGATGTTTCCACCCTCGACTGGGTGTTTGCTTTTCAATATAGAGTATCGGCCTGCGCCTACTACACTTTCTCTAAGATGTCACCCATCTCCTCCGAATTGAGTTCTGCTTCGGATAACCATCGTTTGAGATCTTCTCGTCCATAGAGAGCGACATCCGATTGCTTCGCTGCCTCCTTCGCTCCGTCTGTGTATCGGGATGTGGTCACCACTGCTGACGTGGTGATATCGTATTGTTTTCGAACAGTTGAGCCAGTGTACGCCTCTTGAACGGCGCTATTCCCGACAGGGTTGTCGATATCATATGCTTTTGCTTGGACACCGAGAGTTTCGTCGTCTTTGAACCAGACGACGTCGATGCCTTGGTCTCCAGAGCCTTCCGTGACGGTCGCATCGCCGTCAATGCGTTCGAAAACTGCTGCCAGTACGTATTCAAACTCGTGACCTGAGACGAGTTCTAAATCGGCCAAATCCATGTAGCGTGGGGACCGCGTGCCCTCAGTGAATGAGATGCCTTTGTAGGAATCTAATCGCTCACGCTCTCTGCGAATGATTCCGAGAGCACGTTTTATCGGAACTTCTGTGTCCCATGCGTACTTTCGAAGATGTTCGGCTTGCGTGCGCTCAGCGATGTCATTATCGTCCGCAGTCTCGATGAACTCCGCAAGGGAGCCGGATGATTCGATCAGCGACTGAAGTTCGTCTGTACTCATTCGTATCCCCCTAGAAGCTGTTTGAGCATCCCAGCACTCTGTCGGCTGACTTCTTCACTTTTCTGACGATCATAGACGATGACCTTGTTTCGCCCGAACAGCTTCTTTCCGAGAATCACCAGATAGGCCGAGTTACTCCCAACTTTGACCGACCTGAATTCTGATTTGATGTTTGTCGGGACGGGTTCGTGAGAGGTGTCACCTAACGAAATGCATGCACTGCATCGACCATCGGTCAGCTCTGCTGTACTGTATCCGATTCCGCACGAATCACATGAGGCATAGTGATCTTGGCAAACCTCACCGTCACCGATTGTTTTCGAAGTGCGGTGGGAAGCACAGACGATCTCTCCTCCGATCTCGCAGTAAACCGCGTGAGAAGTACAGAATTGGCCAGTGGATTCTGTCTGGTTCTCCGCACAGATTGTGCATGTGTGTACGTGGTCACTACAAAAGTCGTCGCCGCACGTCTCACATGTGGCACTGTGGTCCGAACAAAGCGGATCGTTACAATCTCCGCAGTACGCAATGTCACTCCGGCACCGAATGTCGCCACACACCACACAAGCATTCGTGTGAGTCGCACAGTGGAAGTCTTCACAATCAGGACAGTAGGTGAGGTGCCCCTCGCAGTAGAACGATTCACAGGAACCACACTCTTCCCCGCAGAGACGGCAGGTTTCTGCTCCGCAAGACGAACACTCAGCAGCGTGGTCCGTACATACTGCCGATCCACATGACGAACACGAGTTGCTGCAGTCTTGGCAGACTGGCTCCCAGCACACCGTACAGGTGTCGAATTGGGCCTCGATGTCGCAGTCTTCACAGTATGAGAGCCCACAGCTTCGACAGGTCTTCGCACAGGGATCTCCAACCACGTGCCCGTTCGCGCAGAGCCGAGGCAGTACACCGTCAGTAAGATCCTGGGCACAGGCTGTACAATCGAGTCCGTGGAATTCGTCGGTTGCAGGGAGGTACGAGACGGTCACCTCTGTTTCAGCGTGACCAGAATCAACCGCCAACGTTAGATCCCCACGAACATACGAGACCTCAGTAACTCCAATCAGGGACACATCGACATCGACCTGATTTCTGTCGATGACCTCGTCGATCTCTTCGCTTTCTTCTTTGTTGAGCTCCTGGCGCTTCTTCTCGACTTCTTCTTTCAGCTGATCAAGCTCCTCTGCTGCTTTCTTACGGTTCTTAATGTATTTCCGGCGCGTACTATCTTTCCTCGCTTTCTGTCGTTTCTTCTGCCACTTGTTGACTTCTTGTTGTTGTTCCCGAATCTGTTCATCCAACTCATCCCGCCGCTGTTCGTACCAGTCTGAGATCTCCTCGATACGTTCGGTCGCACTCTGATCTGCTTCGTCACGTATTTCAGTAACAGTTGAACGAGACCGGTCAACGACCGTTTGCTGTGCTTCCTCAAACGCCTCTTCGACTTTCGTTTGATCGATCCCAACAGGTGCGTGGTCGTCATTGTCCTCAAGAAGTTGCGGGAGATGTGATGTTAACCGTTCTGTGAGATCAGGCAGGCGAGCCTGCGTTTCTGGATCGATTGTCACGGAGTACATCTCCTCGCTGTGGAACGACGCGGGGGTTTCGAACTGAAGGCGGAAGTGGAATGTAAGCGCATTATCGGATGTCTCTCCACTGAAATCCGTTGTCTCACATGCCAAGTCCGACTCGTCTAGGACAGTAGGCAGATTGACCTGCAAGGAGTCTTCCGTGAGTCGGAGGTGACTGACCGTCCCCGACTTTTGAACGAGATCAAGAAGTGCAGAGAACACCGTCGTCCCTGGTTGGACGAGAAGCTCTCCAGCCCCCATCTCGCGGTCTGCAGCGTCGAATACAAGCGTTCCCTGCTGACGGTCAAGACGTTGTGAGAGTTCAGGAGGGAACGTTACCCGCCATTTTGCGCGGTTCGACCGATCGATTTCTGCATCGTATTCTTCCAGGACCGATTTGGTGAACCGCTTGATATTGACGCTGTTGAGGATCGACGTATCGACCTCAGATTCCATAGGACCCTCCGCCGTCTCGGCGTGGCTGCTGCCCAGCCGTGCTTAGAGGGAGTGCCGAGCTCATGCTTCGTTCTCCCCGGTTTCGAAACCCTCGAAGACTCGCTCGTTGAACTTTTGCGCTTTCTGTGCAGATTTCATGTCGTCTTCGAGATCAACTGCCATATCTTCGAAGTTGTTCTCAAGCTCCCGTTCCGAGTCGGCCTGAATCATCTGTTGAAGCACTTCTTGTTCGAACTGGCCACTGGACTGTTCGCGCTCCGAGAGGATCTCTTTGAGACCACCGACAGTTTGGTGGAACACATCAATCTTTCCGTAGAGCTTCTCTAGGACGTAATCTTCAACTGTACCGTTCAAGGCGAGGTTGAACACGTAGACGTCACGGTCTTGCCCGATTCGGTCGATCCGTCCAATCCGCTGTTCGACACTCATTGGATTCCACGGCAGATCGTAATTCACGATTACGTTGCAGAACTGGATGTTGCGCCCTTCGCTGATTGAATCGGTCGTGACAAGCACTCCTCCACGTTCTCGGAACTGTTGTATTGCTTGATCTTTTTCTGCACTGGAGAGGGAGCCGTTCACGACATGCACCGGCATTTCTTCGCCGCCAGTCAAATCGCGGATTGCGGAAACGATCGCGTCCTGAGTCGCTCGGAATTGCGTGAAGACGATCGAACGGCCGGTTTCCATCCGTTCGTTTACGCTTTGGATGATGTTCAGGAGTTTCTGTTGCTTGGTTGTCCGGTCAATCGACCGTGCCTGTTTCGCTACTGAGAGAAGTTCCTCGCGCTCTTGGCCGTAGACATCACGTCCGTCGCCTTCAAGCCACTTCTCGATAGTACTGAGTACTGCCCAAGGTGAACTCACCACCTCTTTTTGCAGCATTAGCATCACGAGGTGCTGGCCGCTTTGTTTCGAATAATGCCGCGTGACGTAATCCGTCACGGCATCGTACAGGGCTTCCTCTTGATCGGAGGGTTGGAATGTCTTGGTCCGAACTTGACGGTCCGTGAAATCGATACTCGTATCGCCGCGCTTGTGACGGATCATGACTGACCGAAGGCGACGTTGCAGCTCTTCCGCGTTCCGGACACCTTGATCATCCGTATCAGACATGTACCGTCGTTCGAACTCGGATTCAGTGCCGAACAGGCCCGGTCGAATCAGGTTGACGACGTTGTATAGGTCTTTAATGTCGTTCTGAACTGGGGTGGCCGTGGCAAAGAACGCGTACTGGTAGTCAATGTTAGCGACGAATTCGTACCGGTTCGTTCCTTGATTCCGAAGATAGTGAGCCTCGTCAACGATGAGGGCGTCCCATTCGCGGTCGTAGACTTCTTCGGCGTACTGGTCGCGTTTTGCCGTATCGATGCTGGCGACGATTTTGTCGTGATCACCGAATCCGTCGAACCCGTCGTCGTAGTTACAGACGAAATCAAGTCCGAACTTGTCGGACATCTCTTTTTGCCACTGTGTAGCCAGTTGGGCAGGCGTAAGAATGAGGAAGGAATCATGGGCTTCCCGGAAGACCATCTCCTTCAACACCATTCCGACCTCGATGGTCTTTCCGAGTCCAACTTCATCGGCGAACAGTGCCTTGCCGTCCATTTGGAAGAGTGCCCGATGGGCAGCGTCTAGCTGATGCTCTAGAAGCTGTACTTTATCAGCGATCTCTTCAATCGACTGGAGTTCCTGTTGGCTTTGTGCAATTGAAAGCCGATGTCCTTCGATATTGAGCAGGTGCTCTGAGAGATCGGACTGAGTAGAGGTGGCGATGTTGTCCAAGACAGCAGATGAATCCTCTAAATCGAAGGAGATATCGACGAGAGAATCATCATCAGATGACATCTGGTTAGCAAGTCAAGTGAGCAGATGCGTATATATATATTTGGAATAACTGCCCTATCACTGCGTCATCTAAGCCGTTGTTAGTTAGAGTGTTTCAGGAACCGTGTTTCTAGGCTTCATCCCATGCTGGACTGGAACGGATGCGGTTCTGAATCTTTTTCCGCATAGCGTCGATTTCCGTCGGGCTCCATTCTGTCTCCCAAGTTTCGTCAGCGTCGGTGAACACAAGTGACGCTTGAACGGAGCGACCTGTGTCTTGTTGGTGGAGTGCGACGGCGTAGGCTTTCAGCTGGTTCGCGTAGTAGTTACTGTCACCTTCAATTTCGTCTGGGGTGGCGTGCCCGGTTTTGTAGTCGATGATGTGGTACGTGTCGGGTGTAACGATTAGGTGGTCGATGTACCCGGAGATTTCTCCGTGGTCGAACTCGGCGGTGACGTAGAGTTCGTCGTACTGGTGTTCGACCGCTACACCGGCTGTTTGGGATTCGACGTACGTGATGCCTCGCTCGGCATGGGTGCGGACGCGTTGGTGTAACTCGTCAGTCAACGGGACGTTGGCGTCCTGATCGGCGAGCGTCTGTTCCATGAGGCTCGTCCACTGCTCGCGGGGTGGTCGGAGCTCACAAATCCGGTGGACGAGTTCGCCGAAGACTATCGGGCTGATGTCCTCGGTTGTGGTCGATTCGCTATCGGGGTCCGCGGCCTGATTATGCCGGGCTTCGTCGCCGTGCCGCGTGTCGGGGTTCTCGTGATTGGCGGTGTCTGGTTCTATGACAGAGATGGTGCGTGTTTCGTCGTTGAGTTCGAGTTCACCGTAGCCGCCGAGGAGCGCGGCGAGATCGGTTGCTGAGAGGTGGAACGTGGGGGCTGGCGCTGCAGGGGTGGGTGAGAGTTCGACGGTCGGCGTGGTATTCGGGTCGTCCTGCGGTTGTGGTGTTGGTGGTGTCGGGAGTGACACGGTGTAGGTGCCGGCGCCGTACGGGCGTTCGACGCGACGTTCGCTGTCGAGTGCTGTCTGAATGTCCTCTGTGAGGAGTTCCGCTTGAACCCAGTCGCGCCAGCTTGACGCGTCCTCGGGATCGGCCGCCTCGATGTCTGTGAACGTTGGGTCGCCGTTAGCGTCGTCGAGGTTGTGTGTTCCGCTCAGTAGGAGGTGGTCGCGGGCGCGGGTGCAGGCGACGTAGAGGACGCGTTTCTCTTCGGCTCGTTCCTCGGCGCGTCGCTGGGCACGGATGGTTTGTCGGGCGAGCGTGTCTTCCAGGTCGAACGCGTCGTCGGGTGAGGGGGCTTTCATCCCGACGGCGTATTCGTCGTTGATTTTTTCGAATTCGACTTGTCCGTTGCCGAGCGCGGCTTCGTCGTTGAAGTCTCGGCTGAGGCCGGGGACGGCGACGACGGGGAACTCCATGCCTTTCGCGTCGTGGATTGTGAGGACTTGTACGCCGTCGCCGGTCGTGTTGGCCTCGCTTTCGCGGTTTTCGACGTCGATGCGTCTGTCGATTCGGGAGACGAGTGCGGGGAGGCTCCGTATGCCGTCGTCGGACCAGCTGCGGAGTTGTTCGCGGAACTTCTCGACGTTTGCTCGTGCTTGCTGTGGGCGTTCGTCGCCGCTGATGCTTACGAGGTAGCCGGTGTCGTCGATGATTCGCGTGAGGTAGGCGGCCCACGACCCGTCGAACCCGGTGACGTCGTCTGTGCCGAGGCCAGCGAGGTGTCGCCAGTCTTGGAGGGTGTCGTAAACAGTAGCGAGTTCGTCCGTGTCGGTCGCAGCGAGCGCGTCCCACAGCGGTTCGTCGTGGAGTTTGAGGCTGGCGAGCGTGTCGTCAGTTAGACCGAACAGTGGGGAGCGAAGCGCGGCGTACAAGGCGCGCTCGTCACTTGGGTCGGCAAGCGTACGTAGCAGGTTCACGAGCGCGGTGACTTCCGGTGTGTCGTAGAATCCGATGCCTGAGGCGACGGAGTACGGGATACCGGCGTCTTCGAACGCGCGTTCGTACTGCTTCAGGTGCGTGCGGCTACGGATGAGTACCGCGATGTCGCTCGGCTCAACGGCACGGGACGTCGGCGGCGAGTCTTCGTCGCTGTCGGCCTCCTCATCTGTTTCCTCGTCCGGTTCAGGGTAGACTTCGGCGGGGTCGGCGAGGAACTGGGAGAGGCGTGCCGCGAGCGCCATCGCTTCGAGCTCGGCGTCGTGTTCAGGTGTCGCCGCTGCGAACGCGGGATAGTGGTCGAAGCGCTGCTGGCGGTACGCGTCGTCGGTCGGGACGGCGAGGTATTCGACGCTCCCGACGCCGGCGGGGTCGTCGCGGTGCGGTGTGAGTGACTGCGGGGCTGCCTCATAGGGATCGCCGTCCTCGTCGAACACGGTTTCGAACAGTTCGTTAATCGTTTCGAGGACGACAGGCAGCGTTCGGAAGTTCGTCGATAACTGGTCGTCTGGGCCCGCGTCACGGTCGGCAGTATCGGTCGTGGCGATGTCACCATCCGCGTTCGACGTGAGTGTGGCTGCGGTGTCGCGGAACACGGTGACATCGGCGTTGCGGAACCGGTAGATGCTTTGTTTGACGTCGCCGACGACGAACACGTTCTCCGCGTCGAACGTCTCACCGTCGCTCGCTGTGAGGAGTTTGACGAGGTCCCACTGCCGCGGGTCCGTGTCCTGGAACTCATCAACCATCACGTACGCGAACTGCTCGCGGAGCTCCTCCCTGATGTCTGCGTTCGCGTCATCGCTGAGGAACTCCACGGCGTAGCTGATTTGGTCGGTGAAATCGACGACGTTCTGCCGATTTTTCCGGGATTCGTACTCGCCGGCAGCGATGTCTGTGAGTTCAGCAAGTGCGTGGACGAACGGCCAGCTGTTCGCTTCGAGGTCGAGATCGACGGAGACGACGAAATCCTCCGGGTGGAGTGTTTCGACGAGGGTCGTGAACGCGTCGTCGAACGCGGCTTTCTCGGGGTGACCGTCCCAGTGCGTTTTCGCACCGGTGTACCCTGCGTACTGTTCACCGTTGCCTTTCGTGAGGTGCATGCCGAGGGCCGCGACGAGGCTCTGCTTGCTCGATGACGGGACGCCGTCATCGTACCCATCCTCAAGCAGTTCGACGACGCCGACTGCGCGTTCCCACGTTGTTCCGTCCGTACTGATGTCCGGCGGGTTCTCGACGAGTTCCGTGAGCGTGGCCGCCGCTGCGACGAACTCCTCGTTGGCGAGTCGGGCTGCGGCCTCATCCGGGTCGATCGGGTGAAGTTCGGACTCGACGTAATCGAGGTACTCCGCTTGTGACGCGTCGCGCCACCGGGCAGCCCACTCTAGGCTTTCCGGGCGTTCGCTGAGGAGGTCACAGAGAGTGTCGTGGAGTTGGCTGCGTGAGAACCGTCGCGCCAACGTCCGCGTCGCCTCATGGGTCTCGTACTCTTCGAGAACCGTAGCGACGGTGTCATCGATGAGTGCGTTCGTTTCGGTCTCGTCGAGCGTGTCGAACCCGGGATCGACGGCGTCGATTGTCAACGCGTGTTCGCGCAGTAACCGTGAGCAGAACCCGTGGAGCGTGTGAATGTAGCCGTGTTCGAGTTCGTCAGCGATCGTTCGCCACGCCTCGAACTCGTCCACGTCGAGGTTGGCGATCCGGTCGGTGATCTCGGCGCGGATACTGGCTTCGAGCTCGTTCGCAGCCCGCTCGGTGAACGTCGTCGTCAGAATGTTCTCCGGGAGCAGCGGTGTCGCGTCACCTCCAGGCGCTGGGTTGGTGTCGGCGAGCGCGGCTTCGAACATTCGCAGGTACCGCGCGGTGAGGGTCGTCGTCTTCCCCGTCCCAGCACCAGCAGTAAGCGCAACGTTCCGGTCCAAAGCATCGACAGCGTCCTGCTGCTCGTCAGTCAGGTCTTCGTAGGACACCATCGTCACTCCACCTCCACGACGTCGGCGACGTCGAGATCACGCGCCATCGGCGGGACGTACACGGTGTCGTCGCTATCCTCGATCGCGTCCATCGTCTCGCGGCGGTGATGCGGGCGGACATCACAGACATCCGCGTAGTCACAGTACCGGCACCCTGCATCTGCTGGGTCCAGCACGGTCGGGTGGAACCGGCCGTTGGAAAGCGCTGTCGTGAGTGTCCCTAACCGCTGTGGTGTCTGCGCCTCGATGAACTGTCTGAACGCGTCGTGCGTTTCGATATCCGGGTACGAGTACCGGAGCAACGGCGTCCCGGGGTCATCACTCCTCGCGTACGCGGCCATCTCCTGGGACGTGACGAGGCCTTTCCGAGAATTAACCGAACTGGGTGGCGAAACTTGGTAGTACGCGCCACCGACTGTTTCGACGTCGTTGAAGGCGTCTTCGGCCATTAAAGCGTACAGTGGCAGTTGGAATTTGACGCCGAGAAGCGCCTCTCTTGCACTCGGAATGCTGTTCCCGGTTTTGTAATCCCGAACCACGAGTTGTGTCGGCGTCGTCCCGGGGACGGTTTCGACACGGTCGATCAATCCGTGAATCGGGACGTCGCCGTGTTGTGTGGGAATCAGGGCTGGGTCGTCTTGGACTGGCGTCCCGCCGTCGTGCGGCGTGCCGATCCGTGCTTCGAACCACGTCGGGCGAGCGGTCGCCTTCGCCAGCTCGTCGGCCTCGTGGTGCAGGAACCGGTAGAACAACCCGCGTGCCACTGGGCGACCGTCCGACGTCGTCCCATCCGGCCCATAGTACGGGTTCGATGTCGGAGTGCCGAGTCCAGCGAAAACCTTCGTCAGCCACTCTTCGTGGAACCCAGTCGTGTCGTACTCGTCGAACGCCTCGTCAAGCCGGGCTAGTGCGACGCGAAGTAACGTCGCTTCACGATCTGTGTCTCCTCTACCGGGATGGACTGATTCCCCGGCGGCCGACTGGCGTGCCAGGTAGTAGTGCTCGAAGACGTCGTGGAGGAACGACCCCCGGTCCCCAGCATGTGGTTCCCGCGTGATTTCGTCCGGGGTGTCGATGTCAAGGACACGCCGCATGTAGTACTTGAACCCGCAGGCTGCGTAGGTTTCCAGGCGACTCGGACTGTACGGTTCACGCGCTCCTTGGTCGTGGACACGTGCCACCATTTCGGGACTTAACTGCCCGTCGTACGCCGTGAGGTCTGCGCAGGCACGCGCCGTCGCACACGCTACCCCAAACTCCATGCGCGTGCGCTGGGCCGCATCGAACGTCCCAGCCGTCACCCCATCGTCCAGCAAGTCACGAGCCGCGTCCTGCCCGGCTTCATCGACGACACGCCCGATTGCTCGCTGCGCGTCTTCAGCACACCCGGGCGGCGAGTCGTTTGCCGCTACCGTGAGCGCATCAACGTCGCAGACGCGCCGGAGTTCCGTGAGGAAATCCGCTTCGACGAACGGGTCACCCGTAAGGCTACGCTGGGGCACCGAGAACTGCAGTGATGCGTGATTCCCGAGCACCGCTCCAAGGTGATACCGTGCTTCAGCAGAAGCGTCGCGTTGCGCGAAATCCGGGTGCGAATCGTAGATTGGTTCAGCAAACGCCGTCCGATCCGGGTTCGATGGGACGTGTGACTCAGTCACCCCGAGAACATAGACGTGCTCGAACTCGTAGGCCAGCGCCTCATTTAGTGGGCAGGCGACGACACTCTCCTCGTGTGTGCTCGTCGCATCCGGGATCGAGACGCCGGCGAGGGAGCGTTCCAGCCGGTCAACCGTGTCACCGATTGCTGGATTTGCCGCCGAGTCAGTCAGCGCTAACGTTTCGACTACTCGATCGAGCTTGTCCCGAGCTTGACGTTCACGCTGTCGAACCGACTCGCTTATCTCCCGATCGCCGGCAAGCGCGGCACTCACGCCGACTCGGTCGAGCAGCGCATCGAGTTGCCCGTCGAGTTCTGACAGCGATGCGGCTGCGAGCGTGTCGATGTCTTGAAGTACTAATTCGATTTCGGCTGCGGCCGCGTCCTCCATGTGAGCAAGCGCCGAGTCAAGCCGGTTTGTCTCGATACGCGCTGCAACGTGCGTGAGTTCCCGGTGATCAAACCGTTCCGCACCGTTGGACACGGCGACCAGCGGGTTCGTGAGTAACTCAAGCATCGAATCGATCGTTCGCCGGTCGCGCCCTAACTCACAGATCGCCTGGACGACCTCGCCGAGCGCTGTATCGGCAAGTGGCGTGTCCGTTTCTAATGCGACCGGGATTTCGTACGTCTCAAACACGTCCCGAAGTTGGTCACTGTACTCCGTCGGGCTGGTGAGCACGACACCGACGTCAGCCGGGGACGCGCCGGCCCCCAGTCGGCGGCGAATGTCACGGGCAACGAGTCTGATTTCGTCAGGAATCGTGGCGGGCTCGTGAACAGTGACGGCTAGGTCATCAGCGGTGACGTGGTCTGTCGTCGGTGCCTGCTCAGGATGCCGGAACAGACTCCTCGCAATACGCCGCCGCGTAGTCACGTCATCATCTGCAGGCTGATCAATCGGTGTTCGTGTGAACCCGAGTTCATGGTACGTGTCGAGTGCGCGCTGCGCACCGCAATCTACGCCTGTTGCCGCGTCCGTCTCAGTTTGAAGCGGGAGGAGCGCGACAGTTGGCCAGGTCTCTGCGATGCAGTTGAGGAAGTCTCGCTCCAACGCATCGAACTGCGTGAATCCGCCGATAACTACAGCCTCAACGGACGGGAACACCGTGTCTGGCGATGCAGCGGCGTTGATAACGTGATGCATTCGTTCCGTCCGGTAGGTGTCCGGCAGTTCGTCTTCGAGGATTTCCTCACGGGCGTGTCGAATCGCATCTGCGAGCTCACCGACATGCTCGGCGCGATTTGGAACGCCTTCCGCGACTAACCGGTCTCGCATCGCATCCGCTGAGAGCAACCCGGCGAATTCGAGCTCAGTGAACAGGGACTCTGCCTCCTGAACGAGCCCAGACTGGGGGAACCGATCACCAGTATAGAGCGGGTTGGCTGGTGAGTCAATACCTTCGACGCCGAGTTCAACGAGTCGGAACAGCAGCGGGCGATCGATATGTGTGACAGCACCTTTGAACTGGTCTTGCTCGTACCACTCGGCGACGAGACTGTCAAACGATTCCACGCGGAGTGCAGCTGACGGGCCGACTTCGCGCCACCGCTCGCGGGATTGATCCCGAGGTAGATCCTGCGGCGTCAGGTAGAGAACACTCTCTGGATGTGTATTGACAGTAGCAGCGACTTCGCGGAACGCATGAGATTCAAGATCAGGGAGTGATGGTCCAGTGACGAGGTCCCTGGTAGACATACACCGCACCAGAACTGTCGGAGATATGAATGTTGGGTTAAGATTTGGAGAGTGTACAGAGTGCGCCTGATGCGGTACTGAGTGAGGATCGTCTCACCGATGAGGCGTTCGTTATCGCGGATTAAGATAACGACAGTTCACTGATATTTGTCTATCTATCGCAGTCTGAGGGGAGCGAGCTGTAGTGAACAACGGTCGAAACCTAATCTCGATCTCGAAGTAATATAGCCTGGATTATATCCTAAGAGTAGAAGATGACGGGGTGGCGGTTGCCGCCATGCTCTTCCTCAGGAAGGTGTTCGGAGAGGGCCTCACGGTCATTGTCACCGAGGAGTTGGTTGAGCACGTCGATGGCGGATGCGCGAAGAAGTGGTTTGTTGTCGTTGCCGCAGTGTTCGTCGAAGGTGCAGGCGGGACAGCCGTTCGGTTGGCCGCAGTTGCAGTCGCGGAGTTGGTCGCGGGCGCGTTCGGCAAGGGCTTCGAAGTTGTTGTAGATGGCGCGGGCGAAGCCGAGGCCGCCGTCTACGCCGTCGTAGATGAACCAGCCGGATGCGGTGCCGCCGTTGAGTTGTTGGGTGCGTTGTTCGATGGCGTGGGTGGCGGCTTCAAATGAGTCGGTGATGGAGTCGGTGATGTCGTCGTAGTCGGGGTGGGCGTAGTGGGTGTCCATCACGAGAGTTGCGAGGCCGCCGAGGTCGCTTTTATCGACCCGGAGCTCTAGTGGTGCCGTCTGGATAGTGGCGTGTTCAGCGGCGTGCAGGCCGGCGATATACCCGAGGTGTGCCATCCCGGTGTCTTCTGGGTCAACGCCGGTCTCGATGCCGTAGTCCTGGTATTTGTGGACGAGTGCGGTTTCAATGTCTTCGGGGACTTCGACCCAGCAGAGCTGGGTGTCCATGAGAATCGGGGGAACGTCGGTGGGGATGCCTTGGGTTGTGGGTTCGTTGTTTTTGATGTCGATTTGGTCGTAGGTGTGGTGGTGGACCATGACGGTGCCGCGGCCGAAGTGGAGGGTGAAGCCGTTGATGTCGCGGGTTTGCTCGGTGTCTGCGTCGAGGACGTTGACTTTGCTGCGGGTGCGGGTGTAGTAGTCTCGGTCAACGGGGGTGAGTTCGATGATGGGCTGGGGGCGGTCGTCGTCGATGTTGGTGACTTCGAATTGCTGGCCGTCTTGCAGGCGGATTGCGCCTTCGTGGTAGTCGCGGTAGGCGCGGTTCTGTTCGACTGGTTCTAAATCCAGTCCGTCAGTCAAGCCGTGGGCGGCGGGGTCTACGTCGTCGGCGAGTGTGAGGTGGTAGTCGGTGTCGCTTGTGCCGTAGAGGTTGACGCGTGTCTGGGGGCGGCCGGGGCCAGCGTAGTGTGCGGCGGCATCGAGGTAGCCGTCGATGTAGCCGGCTTCACGCCACATCTGGATAGCGTTCCGGAGGCGGTCTTCACTGGCGAAGGAGTCGATGTCGGCGTCGTCGAGAGCGATCTCGTCAGCTGCTGCGAGCACGTGAGTGGCGAAAACCGCATTATTTGAGGTGTCAACAACGGCGTCCTCAACATCGTTCTCTAGGAGATAGTCGGGGTTGGAGAGGACGTACTGGTCGAGGGTGCTGTGGTCGCCAACAAGAACGGCGAGGCTGCGGCTAGCTTCGCGGCCGGCGCGGCCGATGCGTTGCCAGAATGCCTGGCGTTGGCCTGGATATCCCATGAGGACAGTCGCATCGAGTGATCCGATGTCGATGCCGAGTTCAAGGGCGCTCGTCGAGGCGATTCCGGTGAGTGCGCCAGTTTTGAACTCGTGTTCGCGCTGGTGGCGGGTATGCCGGCCGAGGCCTGCGTTGTACGCTTCGATACGGGGTGTTGCCGAGGTGTCGTAGCTTCTGGGGTTACCTTGGCGGTGTTTCGTGGCGCGCTGGACGCCAAGTTCGGTGAGTTTCCGGCTTGGGCAGAAGAGGAGCGTCCGGATGTCGTTGGCCGTGAGGTGATTGAACACACGGGGGGCTTCGACACTTGCCGGCACCCGTTCCGGAACGAACTCCTCGACCTCTTCATCTGTCTCTCTGGGTTGTGTTTCGTCGTCGTTCGTGGGTTCTTCGGCGAATTCGACGGGATCGTCGTGGACGTCGGTGTCTCGGGTTTTGTTGCGTGGTGGGGGGTTCCAGAGGATGATGTCGCGGGGGCCGCGTGGGGAGCCGTCGTCATCGATGACGGTGACGGGTTCGCCGATGAGTTCTGTCGAGTGGGCGTGTGGGTTGCCGATAGTTGCGGAGGTGAGGACGTACTGTGGGCTGCTGCCCCAGTAGGCAGCGACGCGTTGCATGCGGCGGAGAATCCACGCGACGTGCATGCCCTCGATGCCGGTGTAGGTGTGTGACTCGTCGATGGCGACGAGGTCGAGGGCGCTGTAGAAGCGACTCCATTTGTCGTGGTGTTCGAGGTAGACGTTGAGACCGGCGAAGTTCGTGAGGATGACGTCGGCTTGCTCTCGAATTGCGCGCCGGTCGCCGGTCGTGTCGCCGTCGTAGATACGAACCCGGATGTCCAGACCGAGGTCGTCGTAGAGGTCGTCGAGGGCTTGTTTCTGGTCTTTCGTCAATGCCTTCATCGGGTACACGCACAACGCTGTGGACGCCTCATTGTGTTCGGCAGCTCGGGAGCCGTCCGCATTGAGGACGCCTGCGTTGAGGAGATTGCGCGCGATTTGGAGCGCGTAGATGTGGGTCTTTCCGCTTGACGTTGATGTCGTGACCGTCACGTTCTCCCCGTCGGCCAGCGCGGTGAGTGCTTCTGCTTGGTGGCTGAACAGTTCAAAGGGATACGTTTCAGCGAGGCGTGGCCGGAGTATGGACGCTGTTTGGACGGTGTCGGCTGGGCGTGGCGGACGTTCGATTGTGTGAATGAACTGGGAGTCCGGGGACAGGCTTTCCCTGGGGAACGTGTCGATGATAGAGTCGGCGTCGGCGACGCTGTCGTCGGCGGACTGTTTCGGAGGGTTGGTGTCTGTCATGGTTAGAAGTCGGTGAGGCCGGCTTGTTGGCCGGCTGCGCCACTGGAGCCGCTGTCGGTCATGTCGCGGCGCGGTGCGTCCGTAATCGCTTGGTAGACGTACCAGAGGGCTTCACAGTCATCGCGGCAGTACCGTTTGTGTCGGTCCCAGTCTGGCTCGTACTCTGGGTCGTCTGGGTGTCGCATGAACGCTTGATAGGCGGCAGCTGTTTGGGCACCAGTGAGGCCGGTCGCTTCGGAGTCGTAGCCGAGCGCGCGTGCGATGTGGCCGAGTTTATTCGTGCGACCGGGCAACAGTGCATTCCCGTCTCTGACAGCCCACTTGTAGAGGTCGTACGTCCACATCGACTCCCACTCGTCGGCATAGTCGGGACGGTACTGGCGGAGGAACTGGCTGATGTACTGGTAATCGAAGGTGTGACCGTTCCACGTGAGAAGCGTTCGGCCGCCGTGGTTGGCGAGAAGCCACGTGATGAACGCCTCTAAGACGCTCTCCGGGTCGGTTGGGTCATTACGTTCGATGAAGGCTTGATGCGTGTCTGTCCCGGGGTCATAGATGCCAAATTGCCAGATAATCGTCGGTGAGAGGCCGTCTGTCTCGATATCGAGGCAGAGCGGTGGGCGGTCGTCGCGTGTTTTGACTGGGGCGCGATTCGAGACGACGAGTGGGTCGCCTGAGTGAATCACGTCGGCGTGGGCGTGAATCTGTTCGGCGGTCTGGCGACCGATGCCAGCGAGGTCGGTGAGGTCACTGACAGCGAGGTCGCGGACATCGGCTGTTGTTCGACAGCCTGTCTGCCGGAGTCGTTGGGCGGTGGCGGGGCCGACGCCGTTGAGGGCTGTGAGACCGAATGCAGTAGTGTCGGTCGCTTCGGCGGCAACGGTACCGTGAGCCGTACACGAGTAGCGCGCGAATTTTGACTCATCGTTGTCCGTAGCGCCAAGGCCAGCAATCGGGATTGTAACTGTCGAGCCATCGTGCCGAAGTTCCCACTCGTGATAGTACTCTGCCGGCTGCCCGCCCGCGAGGACGGTGACTGGCTCAGGAAGAGCCGAACTGATTGCGGCGAGTTCCGTCTTGTTTGGGAGGGTAGTCGAGAGGGTTGTCGTGTCCCAGTCTACCGACAGCTCGGGGACGATGAGGAATGTGGCTCCCTCAGAATTCGTGTGCCGGGCTCCGGTCTCGATTTCTGACTGGAGGTTAGGAAGGATATCCTGATTTTGAACGGCAAGAATGTCGATTAGCGACTCGGACGATAGGTTGTCTGTTGCGTCAGTGAGCCCTGTTTTGGTCGTGTATTGGAACTGCTGGATGTGGTCTCCGTTCCGGCCGAGTTTCGGGTACGTGAACGGCGTGTCCGTAGTTGCGTCTTGGATAGCAGCGAGGGAGGAAGGATTCCGTGGTCCAGGGATAGTGATGAGGTCTGGCGCGAAATACCGAATCGCGTCCTGAATTGCGGTTTGTGGGACGCGTTCAAGACTCGTTGCGGGGATCGTCAGGAGGTCCAACGAGGTGTCAAGCGCCATTCCAGTTAGTCAAGGAAAGCCCATCAAATAAGTGTGACTTCGGTGGGGTGAAAGTGGAGGGGCCCTGAAGCGATTACTGGTAAGGAGACCTCGCCAAATTTCGCGCATGCTATTACGTCCTCATGGGTCTCACTAACCGTGCTATAGGTGTCTTCCTTCGGATTGTCTCAGGCTGATTAAGTCCAATTTCTTACAAGTGAAAAGCATATATAGGCGGGCAGAAATCATCTGTCAATGCCCCCCAAAATATCGGAATCCCATGAGTCTTGGAAGTCCTCCATCAACCCTGGGCTGTATCTCTTTCATGTAAAAGGAGAGACTCGGCTAACAGAAATCTCCGTTAATCGGTACCGACTTTCGGTTGAAGGAGGACTAGATAAGTCGCAGGATCCGCAGGCATTCACGCAGTCAGCCGCCTACTGGCTCGACAAAATGCATGGAACCCCAGTAGCTGGGTCTGGAGATATGCACGTGATCTCCCCAACCAAATTAACTCGTTCTGTTAATGCGAAGGATCACAAGGTCACACCTGAGAAAGTCGGGGAGGTTACCTTACACCCAGGTAGTAAAGCCGAGAGAGCAAAAATCAAAGAACTCGTGGAATCAGCTCTCCGACGAGCGATTCCAGATTCGCAGTACTCGTTCCGCTTCTTGAACGAGATTATTCGAAACGAAATCGAGTTCGGTGGAGAGGATTACGACTTTGGTGCACAGCGTAAATACAGTCTCAAGGTTCACGTTACCACCGACGGGGTCGTTCTCCTTCAAATTGGAGTGGGGTACAACCTAACGACAATCCGCTCGCTAGATAAGATGGTCTCAGCAGGGGAAGAGCTACCGTCGTGGCGGGTGGAACATGATATGGAGGTCTATGGAAATTCAGGTGGGGGGCAGCTTTTGGGGTGGAGTGAACTCAACTATAACGATTGGTCAAATGCTCTCGGAGAGACCGTTTCCGAATACCAAGAAGGAATTATTGACGAGGATGTTCGCCAAGAGTTAATTGAGGAAAATCCTCGACTCGTTGAAATTAATTACGGCAACTTTACTGGAGATCAGGCTCCGCGAGCTCTGAAGGTGAGTCCTAGAACAGAACAGGTTGAAGATCAGGACCGGGAGTTCCACGACCGGTTCACGTCTCGGCGGGCGATGGAACCAAATGAGCGGTTTGAGCTCATTCACGAGTTTATTAGTGATCTTCCACCACTCCCTGGATTCGATTTGTCTTTTGGTTCTTCCCCCTCAAATTACGGGTTCGATTTCCAGGACTTCCGAGATGGACAGACACAGCTTGTCTATAGTGATGGGAATTACGCTAACAAACCAAGCAAAGGACTCTCACAGCATGGTGTATATGAGTCACCAGGAAAATACCGCGTTGGAGTTCTTTATCCGCCAAATTTCGAGGATATCACTGAGGAGCTTGCTCCGCTGCTTGTTCGACACCTAGCAGACTGGGGAGCACCTGCAGGAACGGCTACACAAAAGTATGAACTCGGGCAGATTGACGAATACACAGACGTATACAGGGATCTACACGAGGAGACGGACGTTGTTGTCGCACTGGTCCCAAACAAAGGAGCGGCAGAGCAGTTTGCAGGCGTCGAAGACCCACATTATGAGCTCAAGCGGACGTTGATGCGTAAGGGAATTCCGACGCAAATGATGCAGAAATCTACCGCGGAAGACATCATTCGGACATCTCAGAAAACGCCAAGTGATTCGCTCGCAAATATTCTGAGTGCTGTTGTAGCCAAAGCGGGTGGGACGCCATGGCAGGTTGAAAATATGCCTGGTCGGACGCAGGCGTTTATGGGGTTAGACGTTACTCGGGATCAAGAGTCAGGGCAGCATTCTGGCGCAAGCGCAAGTATCGTGATGAGGGACGGTTCTTCGTTCGCTGCTGAGTCAACGACACAACAAGCTGGCGAGAAGTTCGTATCAGATCAAGTAGAGCAATTCGTTCGTGACTTAGTATTTGATTTTGCAGACGAAAACAACGAGCCGCTTGATCGTCTTACGATATTCAGAGACGGAAAAGTCAACGAGGACACGGACGCGATACGTGACGGCCTGAACAGCCTCGATGCTGAGGTTGATATTGTTAGCATTCGAAAAAGAGGTCAGACGAGAATCGCTAAGTTCGATGGAACACGATTCCGTATTGCACCAAAGGGAGTAGGATTCGTTGATACAGAGCGTGAGCAAGCAATTATCCACTCCTTCGGAAAACCAGAATTTAATGACGATAACAACGTTGGAACGCCGCGAACACTTCGTCTCGTGAAGGATTCCGGACCAACGGATATCACGATTCTAGCAGAGCAAGCCTACTGGCTCTCAGAAGTACACTACGGCAGTCCCGTCCGGAGCACGCGACTTCCCGTTCCGATTAAATACGCTGACATGGCGGCCAAGTACGTGAGTGATGGATACGTAGATCCTGGTAGTATTATCCGCGGACCAGCGTATCTATGATTTAGTCCATTATAAAATAGTTTACAGTGAGTGATTAGATTTGACGCCCCTGAAGAGATGAATATTACTGAGTAGGGTTGCGAACAACATCTACACGTATCACTCCGGGGAGTCCAGACTCCACTGCTTCCTTTGACTGGTATCGTGCTGTCCGAGACGACGGTCATTGCCAGCGTGATTTCCTGCTAGGGGTGTTCACTTCAGTGGACGCTGTTGAGTGCTGTGAGGAGGAGTGGCTGAACAGGCGAAATAAGGTGAGTTGTCCTCGGTTCAGATGACGCCGGTGAGTCCAGCTACGCCGATAATCAGCATGCACGCGCCAATGCCCAGAATCAGTAGTTGCCGTCGTCCGATTACGTCGGTCAGGCGCGTCATCGTAATCGTGTGGTTGTCGTTATCTAGTGAAGCACGCGACAAAACACTACTGGCGAACACTGTCAGTGATGCCAGCCTGACCACCTCAACTGCGGACTGGACTCAATCACCGTTTGGTGGTTTTGCGGAGTGACGAGGGTTGCTGCGGGTGGAATAATATATAGGCTGGGGGCATCCACAAGTCGGGTATATCAGATGCCGGTCCTGGATGACCTCTCTGGGTTTGAGTTTGAGGATGTGATGGAGGATGTGTTCCGGAATCTCGGCTACGAGAACGTCCGGCAAGCCGAGAAAACTGCCGACGAGGGCCGGGACGTCATCATGGAGGAAGTCGTCGATGGACAGCGACGCGCGATCATCGTCGAATGCAAGCACACGGAGACGGTCGGGCGGCCGGTCGTCCAGAAACTGCATTCGGCGATCGCCACGTTCGACTTCGACGGTCCGAAACGCGGGATGGTCGTCACAACTGGCCGATTCACCAGTCCGGCCCAAGAGTACGCTGACCGCCTCCAGCAGAACGACGACCCGTACCCGATTGAATTACTTGACGGGGAGGACCTCCGAGAGATTGCTGATGAGATAGGGCTTGACCTCTATAACGGACGGATTGAGATTCTCTGTGACGAGACGCTCCGCCCGTACGACCGGGCAGGCGATGTTGATGCACCAGTTCGAGAGGCGTTCCGTGACATCGAGAACATTGACGCGTCGGAGCTACCGGGGCCGGAGTCACGAGTGGGGTTCCGGCCGGTCGTTGCGGTGACCGCAGATACGAATGCGGTCTTCGAGACGTCAGTCGGGGTGATTCACCGAGTCAACGACCGGAGCCAGTTCGTCGTGCATGCGGAACGTGGTCAGCCGCAGTCTGCGTCAAGTGATGTGTCGAAGCTCGTCGTGGAGAATCTCCACGCAACGGCTGACCTCGACAGGGCTCAGTTTGAGACTGTCTTCGATGCGGTTGAGGAGCGGCGATTCGGGCAGACCCAGACTGAATACAAGGACTGGGCCGTTGACCGCCTCCAGGAGCATCATACGACGACGGTCTCGTATACGGGAGACAACAACGTCTCGTACACGAAGACGTGCGAGCCGAATCGCTCCGATATCTCGGTCCAGTCGATCGAGCCAGTGTATCTGCCGCTGGTGCGGCACACGACTGAGCTTGGAGAGTACTCGTATCCTTACGCGTATTTCGCGGCCGGCCCCTCCCGCGTCACGCACGATGATGGCGTCCACCAATGCGTCCACTGCGACACCGCCGGCACTGACGCTACCTACACGTATTGTGCGAACTGTGGGAGCATCAACTGCGACTCGCACATCAAAACGGAACGGCTAGAGGGGACGCCAATCTGCACGGGATGTGCAGTGACTGAGAAGTTCGCGTTCAAAACGAAGTACTTCTACGACGACGGCAATCGGGACGCGTTCCAGGAGGAGTACGAGGCGATGCCAGTCCACCAGAAAGCTATGGAGAATCGGCCACTGGTCATCGGGTCGATTCTCGCTGTCCTACTCGCACTCCTTGGAGTGCTCGTCAGCCTCGGCGGCGTCTGATACGTGAAGTTGAGTAGTTCAGACGCTAAATTCCGCGATTACCGGTGCGTGGTCACTACACGCTAAGCCTGAGTGGTCGTACTGGCAACTGGTCGCGGGAAGGTCATCTGAGGCGAAAATGTGGTCGAATCGTTTCGATTGCCAGCTCGTGTCTTCCACCTCAAGGTCTCCGTAGCCATGCTGCTCCCGAAATACGTCCCGCATTCCGACATGGCCTAACCCCTTCAGAATGTTCAGTTCCGCGCTCACCTTGCGATTCCTGAACCCGGGTTGCTTGTCGTGGCCGAATGGAATCGCCTGTCCATCCGGGAGTTCTGCTTTCGGGCTGTTGAAGTCGCCGGTGAGGATGCGAGTTTCATATCCTGCCTGCAAGAGCCGGTCGTATACGGTTTCGAAGATTTTGATCTTCTCTTCACCCCAGCCGTTCCCCGGGACAGCCCGGATGTTCCAGAGCTCAATTTCTTCATCTGGCGTCTCAAGTGCGGTGGTGAGTATCTTCTCGGGGAAATGCGTGTCAAAGAACCCTCGCTCGGTCTCGTCGATATGCTCTTGGATTGTTGGCGTGTGGCGTTCCAGGTTCCACTCTGTATTGACTGCCGTAATGTGGCCGTTGTCGTGTCCGATATCGGAGTGAGGAGGAACCGCTGAGTCGGATAGTTCGGCGGCCCAGTCACAACTGTGTTCGATCTCGCCAACTCCCAGTTCAGACAGCCCCCTCTCCCACCGGTCTAGCCACTTGTTGTCGGTGCCGTACCTGACTTCTTGCAGGTGCAGAACGTCTACGTCCCAGTTACTGAGGAACGCTACTTGGTCGTCAATTCGGCCCTCACGGTTTGACGACTTGTTTACGTTCCAGGACATCACACGGATAGTCATACGTCTGTGATGCGGCTGAGCTGTTACAAGCATACTGGAGGCTCGGCTGACCAATTCAGATACTCGGCGACAACTAGGGGCCACGGCTTGGCGACGTTCTTGAGAGTGCAGATGACCCCCGGTAGTTAATGAAAAGTCCACTAGTTGAATGGGTGCGATATGGTCGTACTGTGAGTATGCCGAAGATACTGTGAGTGCGCTGTATGGAGTTTCTAACGCGTGTTTTGGCTAGCTATTTTCCGTGGCCGCAGTCTATGATAGAGTGATGAGGTTATCTCCGTTTGAGCCACCAGTTGACGACGGTTGGCTTCTCGACGCTGACCTGTATGGCGGTCGAATAGAACCACCGCAACCACACGATCCATTCACGTTCGAAGTGATTCCTGTTCCGTCCGGCTCTGACCCACCGTTCGATTGGTATCAACGCATCCCACGAGAGATGGATGAGTACGACGAACAGCCAATCGAGTTCGACATTCCGGACGCCAATACAAGCAAGGAGTACGTACAGGTAATCACGACCGGTGAACAGCCCCGACTGCGCTGGTACTCCCGAAGCCAATTCAAAACCCGATTCCAGTACGACCCATTGAACCCTCCCCGATCGACTGGCGTTGACCCCGACCGCTGGGAAACCCAAGCTGAAAACCGCCTAAGGAGCAAACCAGACCCGACCGTCACCCTCAACGACGACCGGCACACACTCTTGGAACGCATCGCGCGACTCTGGAATGGCGAAGTCGTCTGTGGCGTCCACTTACTGGCCGACCAGTGCCCCCGCATCACAGAACTGACGACAGATCTAAACGAAGACACCCTCAACCGCCTGTACTACAACAAAGACCTCGGAAAACACGTCATCCTCGCATTCGGCGATGCCGACTGGTTTGACCGCAAAAACGCATTCCTCAAAGCAAATACCCTCTTCAAAAAGCAAGCGTGGTACGACCCAGGACAGAAAGCCCGCACCCTCATCAACGGCCGCGACGACCTCCCCAGTCTCCGCGGCGACCCCCACGAAGGACTCGTCCACCGCGTCACCACTGGCCTCGTACGACTCCACGACGAACTCCGCAACTGGCACAGCACCTCGTACCGCCCCTGGCAAGACTACGTCATCGACATCTATGGAATCGACCATGACGGCCAAGTGTACGCCCGAGAAGTCCTCACCAACCACCACAACTGGGACTTACACCGAAAGACGTACTGGAAGCTCAAAACCCTCAACGAACACGGCGTCAAACCAGTCGCAGTCTTCGATTCACGCGAAACCGCATATACCGTCTTCAACCACTGGCTCCGAGCCGGCATAGCCGAACTCCCCAATGGAACATTCGATTCCGACTACAGCATCCCGGCCGGACAAGAACAAACCGGGGACGCCTACGAGAATAATGCCTATGACTGGCCGGTCGCTGACTGGACGACCACCTGGAAACTCAAAGAGAAAACCCTAGAGTCAACCGACCCAGCTCTCACCCGAGACCAGATAGTGTCGCTTGACTGGTAGAAGAAGTTCCACAGCCCATCCCTTATCGCCCCTGAATGGGGGACAGTAGTGTATTATTACTGGTCTGATTTCGGGGGGTGAATTTACCGATATTCGTCGTTCTCACCGTCTTCCAGAGTCCGTTTTGGCTGCGGAACATGTGAACCAGAAACCACCGATGATAGAATTCAGATACATTGGAATAACCAGTGAGTGATGGAAAACCAAGGGATGGCGCGATGATAGCCGCTAATTGAATGTGACAATGGAGTTCGTAATATCGCTGGACTGGAGTCCGAAGCTTCCGGTCGTACTGGACTCAATTATTCCAGATTCAGATACGCCGAATAATGCATGTTCAATCGAAATCGTCAATGGTCCCTGTAAAAACGCAAGCAAGCGCCGTAATTGAATCCTGAAATGGGTGATTCAAATCCGGACGGCAGCGATAGAATGTTGGAAATTCCCGGTGTTATTCTTCTTTGTATCGATAGCCCCACTCGCGGAGCTCATCTGCGACCTCGTCGATATGTGCTGCCCCGATGCGAACGAGCGCTTCACGAAGGTCAGTAAGGTACACGTCTGTATTGAGTTCCTGCTCAACAGCGTGTTTCGCCTCCGCTTCGATGTCTTCTGTCTCTTCTCTCAAGAAGTATTGAATCATCGTTCGATTATCCTTGACTCCGCCTCGCTCGAAGATGTAGGGGAGATCCTCACTATTACTCGGGCTCTCTGATGCGGACGCTTTGGCACGGCTGGGTCCACTATCCGGTTGTGTTCCAGTATCAGCTCCCGAGTTGGTCGAGGAGTCAGACTCCTGCGGCTCATCGTTGTTCACATCGGAGGCTTGTTCGTCGTTGTTGGAGTCGTCAGCGAATGGGTCACTGCCGGCTCCGGATTTCATGCCATCCGTCATTGGTCACCAGCCTCCTGAATATGCGTGGCCAAGTCTCTTAATTTGTCGAGCGTTTCGACCTCGTAGTCACGCCGTCGGCTGCGATGGTACCCAACGTAGTGGAATGCTGTGCAGCGCTGGTCCCAACAGCCTTCAAAGAGGGAGGACCGGTCACGCAACGCTACGGGGGCATTATAGCCAAGTTCTCGAATCTGTCCGAGGTACTGTTCTTGGGTCGAGGTCTTGCCGATCCCGTTTGGTACCACCGCTAGTACCCCAACGTCGAATCCGAGCTTCTCGCTGAGATTCGTAACTACATCCTCAATGCCTTCGATCGACTGCATGCCCTTTCCAGTCGGTTCAACCGGGAGGACGAGTGATCGGGTCGCCGCCACCGCGTTGTAGAGATGAGGACCTACTGTGGCGGGCGGATCAATGATGATTGTATCGTATTCCGCTGGAATGCCAGCGTCAGCTAGTACATCACGGAGTCGCGTGTTCGGTTCGAACGATTCGCCCATGTCTGTCGCCATCTCTTCGGCTTTGGTGAGAAGACTGGGGAGCCGCTCTAACATGTTGTGCGACGGGATGACGTCGAAGTCGTAAGGGGTGTCGTGGATGAGCGCCGAAAATTCGCCTTTCGGGCGATCAATAAGATGGCGCGCGAGATTGTCGGCGTCGCCGTCTTCACGGGGGGTAGTAATGCCGAGGAGGTACGTGAGTGAACCTTGTTGTGGGTCGAGATCTATTGCTAGCACGTCTCGCCCTTGCTGTGCATGAGCGTCGGCGAGGTTGGCGGCGAGGGTACTTTTCCCCACCCCACCTGCCTCGGAATACGTGGTGTACGTCAGCATAGATGCCAGTAAGCTCCACACGCGTAAAAAAGTAATTAGACTATCCAGTTAGACTATCCAGTTAGACTAACTGGTTATACTGCATGATTAGACTGTGTGGTTAGTCTGTAGGACTGAACCATCTAACTAGACCGCCAAGGATAGCAGATTTGAATTCAAGTCACGCAGAAGGAACTCGACGTATCTGGGAGCTGGGCGGATTGTGCATCTGAACGACGTTATCCATCATTCGTGTTAGCAGTAGACCTTCCCAGAAGTCACGGGTGAGAGCGAACAATACCCGATGAGTGAGGGCATACCCGTTGAGTGAAACTGAGCCGCGTTCAGCATATGGTTGGCCAAAGCCGGAGTGCGCTCGCAGGCAATCCAAGTGGCGCGCGCGGACGCAGGGGCCCAAAGCATAATGCGTACTCCTCCTAATCACAGGATGGCTCTGACCCACCCAACATCAGAAAGCGGAATCGCAGCGAGAAGACGGGATTTCGAAGCCGGAACCCGCTGCTTGCGGGCGATTACGGCGTACTCCAGAAGCGTGCGAGAGTTAGCGGGCCGGGCGCGATTTGAACACGCGACCGACGGATTAAGAGTCCGTCGCTCTGCCAGACTGAGCTACCGGCCCGAACGCATCCAAACGTTGCGGGGTGGTACTAAAATACGTTCTGATTCGGGACAATCGTCGGCCGGGGTTTAACAGTGAGTGGGTTGAGATGTCGAGGTATGTCAGTGGAGGCGCCGACGCTCGAGCGCGAGGACATACACGTAATCGAGGACGACCGATTCACTGCGGATTCGGTGGCGCTGGTGACGGGTGCGGCGTCGGGCATCGGGCGTGCGACCGCAATCGCGCTGGCGGTGAACGGGCTGACCGTCGCGGCGCTGGACGTCGACGAGGACGGGCTGGCGGAGACCGTCACGGAGGCCGAGCGGTTCGGCGTCGAGGGCAGGGTGCACGCGACGCCGGCGGACCTCACCGACGACGAAGAAGTGGGTGCAGCGGTGGCGGCCGCGGCGGAGCTGGGCGACCTTCGGTTCGTGGCGAACGTGGCGGGCCTGCAGCACGTCGCGCCCCTGGCGGAGTTCCCGATGGCGGTGTACGACACGATGCAGGACGTGATGGTGCGGGCGCCGACCCTGATTTCGAAGCACGCGCTGCCGCACATCCGCGAGGCGGGGTCGGGCGCCATCGGGAACATGGCGTCGGTCCACGGGCACTACGTCACGTCGGACAAGGTCGCGTACAACGTCGCGAAGTTCGGGCTGCGGGGGCTCACGCAGTCCATCGCCGCAGAGGGCGACGGCGACGTGCGGTCGTTCTCGGTGTCGACCGGCTACGTGAAGACGCCGCTCGTCGTCGACCAGATTCCGGACACGGCCGAGGAGCGCGGCATCACCGAGCGCGAGGTCGTCGAGGACGTGATGCTCGGGCAGTCCCGCGCGACCGAGATGATGGGGCCCGTCGACGTCGCGAACCTCTTCGTGTTCGGGTTCTCGGAGCTCGGCAGCCACCTGAACGGTGGCGACCTCCGGTTCGACGACGGAATGACGCTCACGTACGAGTAGGGCGTCGTCAGCGCCCGCGGGTCGGAAAGGGTAAGTGACGGCCTCCGCAATTCGGTCACAACATGAGCAGCCGGGCCACCATCTCCTCGATGTCCACGTACGCCATTCTCGGCTGTGGCAGCGTGGGGCACGCCGTCGCAGAGGAGTTGGTCGAACGGGGGAAGGACGTCCTCATCGTAGACCGGGACGAGTCACGCGTGGAGGCGCTCCGCGACCAGGACCTGAACGCGCAGGTCGCGGACGTCCGGGACGAGGCGGTGGCCGGTCTGGTCGAGGACCGCGACGTCGTCCTCATCATGGCGTCGGACGTCGACGCCAACGAGGCCGCGGTGGAGAACATCCGCGGCCGGAACGACGACCAGTTCGTGGTGGTGCGGGCGAGCGACCCCGTGACGAGCGACGAACTCACGGAGCTCGGCGCGGACGTCGTCATCAATCCGTCGTCGGTCATCTCGGACGCGGCGCTGCGCGCGCTGGAGTCCGGCGAGCTCGAGTACAAGGCCCGCCAGCTCGCCGACGTGGTGTCGGCGACTGAGGGCCGGCTCGCAATCGTCACGCACGACAACCCCGACCCGGACTCGATCGCGGCGGCGGCCGCACTGCAGGCCATCGCCGGCCACCTCGGCGTGGAGGCGGACATCCTCTACTTCGGGGACATCGGCCACCAGGAGAACCGCGCGTTCGTGAATCTCCTCGACATCGAGTTGACGCACTACGGCGACGTGGACATCGACGACTACGAGACGCTCGCGCTCGTGGACCCGGCGAAGGCCGGGGAGATGGAGGTGGACCACGACGTCGACATCTTCATCGACCACTTCGAGTTCGACGGGGACATCGAGGCGGAGTTCGCCGACGTCCGCCCGAACGTCTCCGCGACGTCCACCATCCTCACGAAGTACATCCAGGAGTTCGACCTCTCCGTGAGCCAGGAGGTCGCGACCGCGCTGCTGTACGGCATCCGCGCGGAGACCCTGGACTTCCGCCGGGACACGACGCCCGCGGACCTGACCGCGGCGGCGTACCTCTACCCGTTCGCGGACCACGACACCCTCGAGCAGGTCGAGTCCCCGAACATGAGCCCGGAAACCCTCGACGTGCTCGCCGAGGCCATCACGAGCCGCGAGGTCCAGGGCAGTCACCTCGTGTCGAACGCGGGGTTCATCAGCGACCGGGACGCGCTGTCGCAGGCCGCCAGCCAGCTCCTGAATCTGGAGGGCATCACGACCACCGCGGTGTTCGGCATCGTCGAGGACACCATCTACCTCGCCGCGCGCTCGAAGGACATCCGGCTGAACATCGGGCGCGTGCTCGCCGACGCGTTCGTCGACATCGGCGAGTCCGCCGGCCACTCGACGCAGGCCAGCGCGGAGATTCCGCTCGGCATCTTCACCGGCATCGAGACGACCGAGGACAACCGAAACACGCTGCTGGAACTCACCGAGGAGGCGGTCACGCGGAAGCTCTTCGACGCGATGGGCGTCGAGTCAGAGAGCGGGAGCAACGGGAACTGAGCGCGCGCTGCACGCCGTCGAGGCCAGCGCCACAGGAACAGTACAGAGAAGCGTTCGGTGCGTCTAGACGGCGAGTTCTTCCTCGTGTTCGCCGCTGTCGTAGCGCTCGACCACGTCGTTGATGAGTACCACGTCGCCGACCGCGCGCACCCAGCGGTAGGGAACGATGACGCCCTTCTTGCCGGTCATCTCGGGCGAGAACAGGTCGCGGTTGAGTTCGGAGAGCGCCAGCCCGGTGACGGTTTCGGCGTCCAGGTTCAGCTGGATGTCCTCGATCTCGCCGACGAACACGCCGTTGTTGGAGTACACCTCGCGGCCGACCAGAGACGTAATCTCGTCTGCGTCTGCGTCCATGCTACGGGGATTGCGCGGGGGGAACCTTAAGTCTTGAAGCCGCGGACGACCGCCGTCAGACGCCGGTAACCGGACGCCGCGCGACTCGGGTCAGTTCAGGTCAGCGATGACGCCGCCGAGCGCGTCGAGGGCGGCGGCGGAGTGGTCGGGGGTGCGGCCGAGGCTCACGCGAACCCGCTCCCGGTCGTCGAAGAACCGTCCCGGGGCGACGAGTACGCCCTCGTCCCAGGCGGCGGTAGTGAGTTCGTCGCCGTCCACGCCGTCGACGTCGAGGAACGCGTACGTCGAGCCGTCGGGGACGACTGCGTCGACCGCGTCGTGGGCGTCGACGAACGACGAGAGCAGAGCGTGATTCTCTGCGATGAGCCCGCTGGCGCGCTCCGTGAGGGCGCCGACGTTGTGGAACGCTCGCATTCCGAGCGCGCGACTCGGGCCGGCGTTCCCGGGGAGGTGGTAGAGGACCGAGCGGGCGCGCTCCACGAACTCGGGGTCGGCGATCAGCCAGCCGACGGAGAGATCCCCGAGGCCGAAGAACTTCGTGAGCGACCCGGTGACGACCACGTCGTCGAGGTCGGCGGCGGTCGGTCCGCCGAACGCGCCGTCGCCGTCGTCCGCGCCGAACGGCGCGTACACTTCGTCGACGAGGAGGCGCGCGCCATCGTCGCCGACGGCGGCCGCGGCCTCGGCGAGCGTGTCCCGGTCGGCGAGCCGGCCGCTGGGGTTGTGGCGGTTCGTCACCGCGACCAGTCTGGTGTGTTCGTCGATGGCGGCGGCGACCCGGTCGGGGTCGAGGCGGTAGTCCTCGTCCTCCGGCCGCAGGAACCGGTTCGTCGTCCCGCCGACGGCTCGGGGCGCTTCGACGAGCGGCTCGTAGCCCGGCTTCTCGACGAGCGCGGTCGGCGCCACGTCGTCGCCACCGTCGCCGTCTTCCGATTCGCTGTCGCCGTCCGTGCCGGCGTCGGGGTAGAGCGCGGCGGCGGTGGCGACGAAGTTCGCCGTCGACGCCCCGGGAGTCACCAGCACGCGCTCGGGGTGGACCCCGTACTCGCCGGCGATCTGCGTCTCCAGCGTGGCGCCGGCGGGCGGGTCCGAGAGGTCCTCTAAGGGTTCGGGGACGACGGTGGGTTCGTGGTCGCGGTCGCCGCGCAGGTCACTCGACCCGAGGTCGTAGAGCGCGACCTCCGGCCGGCCGGCGATCCACTCGATGTAGTCCAGCCGCGGGAACATGTCTCGCAGTCCGGTGGCTGGCGGGAAAGAACTTATCGCTTCGAGCGGCCGGGCGGGAGGTCGTGGCTCGCGCGCTCGTCGAGCATCGCCTCGTACTGACAGACGAGGATGCGGCAGTCAGACTCGGGCGTCGCCGTGCAGAGCAGGTGGAGTTCGGCGTCCCGGTCGGTGTCGTAGTATCGCCGCGAGTCCGACTGGTCGAGGCTGCCCGAGAGCAGGTAGCCCGCGCAGCGACAGCACCAGCCCTGCTGGCAGTCCGCCGGCAGCCAGACGCCGGCGTTCCGGGCCGCCCACAGGACGTACTCGCCGTCCCGCACGTCGACGTCGACGGACTGCCCGTCCATGCCGGTGCCACAGTCGTCGGGCACGACGAGTTCGACGGTGTAGGTCACGCCGCGCTCGGCGGCGGCAACCGGTGAGTCGCCGCCCTCACGCGGAGTCGTTCATGCGGTTGTTCGTGGAGTACGGCGCCTCGCCGGGTTCGCCGCGCACGAAGTGGCCGGCGGGGTTGGCTTCGCCGTCGCGCTCCCGGCTGAGGAGTTCGATGAACCACGCCTCGTGGTCGACCTCCTCGTTGTAGATGCGCTGGGCCATGTCGTACGTGCGGGGGTCGCAGTCCCGGGTCATGTCACAGACCTCCGCCCACGTGCGGATGGCGCAGCGCTCGGCCTCCAGCAGCGTCTCCAGGATGTTCGTCGGCGTCGGGTCGTCGGGGAGGTAGGCGTCCGGGCAGGACGCGCGGTCGGCGAAGTCCCGGATGTCGTTCGGGAGCTTGCCGCCGAGTTCGAACACGCGGGGCATCACGAGTTCGAAGTGCGCGCGGTCCTCCAGACGGGCGTCTTCGGTGATCTCTTTGAGGTCCTCCTCGCCGGCGAGGAAACACCGGAGGTTCGTGTAGTAGTAGTACGTCGTGAACTCGGCGCCGATGGCGTCGACGAGTTTCTCCCGAATCTCCTCGGGGTCGCCGCCGCGCTCGCGGACGACCTCGGCGCCGACGCGCTTCGAGGTGTCCCCGGGCTGGACGCTGCCGCTG
>Ga0207754_100085_pt1 | contig 78802 bp, 61 predicted proteins | sample A23E1SouthBayCA_FD_187728 | JGI IMG/M metagenome (GOLD analysis project Ga0207754, IMG submission 187728) | Aerobic enrichment media microbial communities from Eden Landing Ponds, California, USA - A23 E1 (SPAdes) | ecosystem: Environmental > Aquatic > Marine > Unclassified | place: Emeryville...
AAGTTCTTCCTCAAGGCTGTTGACGACAAAATTAAGCAGGTGCTCTTCCTCTATCTCGCTGTCTGCTTGGGTTGGTTGCACATCCTCTCCAAGCAGACGCTTACTCTAACCCGATGTGATCGACTGAGGATGGCGAGCCGTACGGCGAGCGCAGCTGCCATCTTCTCACCGCCGCTCAGCGTCGAGAACGATTTCGTAACGTCTGCGTCGTGAACGACGACCTCGTAGTCACTCTTCCACTCAAGCGTCTCGGCAGACGCACCACGGATCGTCCGGAACAACTCGTTCGCCCGCGCTCCGATCCGGTCGGTGATGATCTCCCGCATCTTCGGCCCGGCCTCCCGAACATTCTCCCGAACCCATTCTGAGAACTGCTGATCCGCCTTCAACTCCTTCAACTCTTGGAGCTTCTCCTGTCGATCCTCCAACGCCGTCTCTAAGCGCTGGATTTCCTCACGTGTCTCGCTGAGATTCTTCCTCTTTTCTTCGAGCGAGCCTTTTGCCCGCTGTATCTCGCCTTTGAGGTCATCGATGTCCGACTCAAGGGCCTGAAGCCGCTCCTCGTCGAACGTCGCTTTCGTCTCTTCGAGTTCGGCATCCGTCTCGTCGAGGGTCTCTTTGAATTCAGCCAGTTCCTCCTTTGTCTCGTCGACGGCCTTTTGCCGTTCTTCTACCTGGGAGGCCTGTTGCTCGTGCTTGATGTACGTCTGGTACGCCGGCTCGGTCTCCTCCAGTGTCTCCTTGACCTCCGCCAGTTTCTCGTCCAGCCCTTCGTATTCCGCCAACTCGTCGTTGATCTCCTCCAACTTTGAGTTTGCAGCATCAAGCTCTGCGAGCTTCTCCTCTAATTCGTCCGGAACATCCGCGTGCTCCTGCACTCGGAACTCCGCAGTCTCATACTCGTCATACGCTTCCTGCAGATCATTTCGCTCTGCTTTGAGGTCAGGCAATTCAGCCAGTTCCTCTTCGAGGTCCTCAAGCGTCTCCTCTGTCTCCGACTTCTCTGCTTGGAGATCCTCGATCTCTGCTTCCAACGTCTCGATCTTCTCACGGTGAACCGGGAGCTTGTCGGCGCGTCGCTTGACGTCTCGGGCTTCCTTCCGACGGTCACGTAGCTCGGAGAGTTCCTCGCTGAGCTCCTCACGTTCTGTGGCAATGTCCTCGATCCGTTCTTTGCGCTGGTCGATTGCGTCCGACCGGTGTTCCTCTTTCAGTGGTCGGTCACACGTCGGACACGGCGCGTCTACATCCGTATCTCGTAACCGCTCCAACTGCTTTTCGAGTCGTTCCCGTTCACTCTTCAGTTGCTGCCGCCGCGCCTTCCGCTGGTTAATCTCCTCGTCGAGGTCCTCCGGATGCGTCGTCGCCTCCCACTCTTCCTCGATGGACTCGACTTTCGCTTCGAGCGACTCAACCTTCTCTTGTTTCTCGGCAATTTCTTCGGCGAGCTCGTCGATTCGTTCCTGCAGTTCCTCGACCTTACCCTCACGCTGCTGTAGCGAGTTGATCTTCTCATCGAGTTCCTCGTACCGCTGTTTCTCGTCCTCGCGTGTCTCAAGCGTCTCCTGGGCCGATTGCAGCGTCTCTAAGTCGTCTTCAAGCTGGTTCACCTCGAATTCGAGCGACGATACCTCCTGTTTCTGCTCGGATTTCCGCTCAGCAAGCGCGTCTCGTTCGCTCTCTCGTTCCTCTAGTTCGTCCAACCGCTTACTCGCTTCCTCGTACTGCTGATACCCCTCACGGTTCTCCTCACACTTTTTCTGTGCCTTCTGAGCGGTGCGAAGCTCTTTCTCTGCAGTTTCCAGCTCTCCCTCGGCCGCCTCGATCTCCTGCTCCTGTGACCGGACTTCCTGTTCGAGGCTGTCGATTTCATCTTGGACGGCCTCTAACTCTTCGTGCTCCGTTTCTTTCTCAGTCAGCTCGTCTGTCTTCCCATCAATTTCGGCTTCGATTGATGCAACCTCATCAGCCAGCGATTCCACTTTCGCCTGCTTGTCAGGCAGGTCCTTTACCGTACTCGTGAGCCTTGCAATCTCCTCACGGAGCTTCTGCTCCTCCTTCCCAATCGCGTCCGGAATGTCCTTGAGCCGGTTCCAAGACTCTTCATACGCGTCGAGGTTCAGTAGCGCATCGAACGTCGCCTTCCGACTGGTGGGTCGCTGCGCGAAGTCAGAGAGGAATCGCGTCTGCGGAACGCCGATACACGATTCCCACAGGCTCTGCAGCTCGTCTTTGTCTTCAACATTGAACCGGGTGCACAACCACTTGACGAGCTGGGATTTGGAATCAATGTCCTGGTCGATCCACTCGTTGTTCTCGGCATCGTACCGGTGGACACCGTAGCTTGAACGGCCAGCCGAGCGCGTCACACGGAAGCGCTGCCGGCCTTCCGAGGTCTCTTGTTCAAACGATACCTCGACAGTTCCGGAGCTCGCGCCCTCGCGCACGAAGTCCTTGTTGTTGAACGGCAGCGAATCGAACAGTGCGAAGCCTATCGCTTCCTGAATCGTCGATTTCCCTGCGCCGTTTTCACCGAGGATCGCTGTCACACCACCCTCAATCGGTACGACTGTCTGCCCCTCGTACGACTTGATGTCCTCTAACGCAACCTCGATAATCTTCATTGTTGCATCACCTCCGCCTCATCGTCGGCTTCTCCACTCGGTTCACCATCACTTGGCTCCGTCTCGCTGTCAGCATCCGCGTCCGAGAACGGATCCTCATCGATGTCAAGCACCACATCGTCAGCCAACTCTGGGAACAAGTCTCGTCGTGCGGTACTCACAGAATCACGGATGTCTTCGACGGCCTCTTCAGCCTGCGCCATCTGGTGTGCGTTCCCCAGGACTTCGGCGACGTCTTCGGCCTGCTCGTCGTAGGTGGATTCCTTCGCTATCGTCTCGAACACGCGGTGTTCCAGCGCCGCTGTGTTCAACTGGCCATCCTGAAAGACCTCGTCCTCGTCGATCTCTGAGATCAATTGCTGGACGTCTGCCGTCCGGATCCCCGTGTTCACCTGCACGTACAGGGCCCCGCACTCCTCTTTCACCCACTCAGCGAGTTCATCCGTCCGAAAGTCACCTCGACTGAACTGTAACGTTCCGGTGAACCGCAGGTCGATGATCGGCGCCCTTGGGTCGCCATTCGCCGTGAATTCCTTTTTCCGACAGTACTCATCAATCCTCGATTGCTCCCCGCGGACATGGTCCTGAAACCCGGTTTTAAGTTCGCTCGGCGAGTCGTACTCCGTGACATCGAACTCAACTTGGCAGTACGGTCGCCGTTTGGTCGGGTGGTGATCCACCTCGTATTCGATCGAATTCTCGGCTTCGTCTCCAGTGGCCGTCAGCGCGACCGAACAGTAGCCGTGCTCCCAATCGTGGCGACCCTCGCGCGTGTTGTGGGCTTCTGGAGATCCCGGGTTGTAGATCCATCCAGCAGCGTCGTACCGCTTGTGAATGTGCCCGAGTGCCAGGTAATCCACGTGTTCTTTCACGTCGCGGAGTTCGGCGTGCGTCACCGTCCCGCCCAGCGTCGGAACCTCGTCCTCCATGCCGAAGTGTGCCAGTAACACGGTTGCTGCCGGTTCACTGTGCTCGGCGTTCGTCGCTTGAATCCCATTAGCCACCTGTTGCAACGCTTGTTCTGTTCTCGCGCCTCGCCACTGGAGCCCGAACACTCGAACCGGGCCGTCGAACTCCGCTCCCTCGATGTCATAGAATCCAGCGTAATCACCAGGTTCATCCGAGTCGTACGGTTCGAACCGAGCAGTCTCCGAGTCACCTTCCAGATCCGCTTTCAGAAACACGATGTGGCCGCGCCGGTGCAGGTAATTGAGCCACGTCACCTCGCGCGGGGTTAGATTCTCATCGTGGTTCCCTCGGGACACCAACACCGGTACGTCGTCCGGTACTCGGCTGAGCTCTCGTTCGACCTGGTCGAGGACTTTTGGGCGGAGATCCCGGGAGTGAAACAGGTCCCCGGGCAGCAGGATGGCGTCCGTGTCGCGCTCGCCGATCATCTCTTGAAGTGCTGTGCGTGTCGTTGACACCATGTCGTCCTCTCGTTGTTTTAACCCGTACTGTCGGTGCCCGAGGTGCGTATCCGCGATATGAGTCAGCGTTAACATGGTGGCTTCCACATACAGTCTATCTAACCAATAGGTTTTAATAGTTTTGGACCACTTAGATAGTTTGAGGCGTTGGAACTGATGGACCCAGGTAACGACGACGAGGACAAGAAAAACCGCTTCCGAGAAGCCTTCGAACGCGGGCAACAGGGGCGCGTCGGGAGCTATGAAGTCTGGTTGTCCAATCACGAGTTCCAACCAGAATTAGCAAACCGCGACAAACTCACAGCGTTCTTCCGAGACCACCCTGAGAAAGCGGTCAATCACGAAGACCCACTTGACGAGATCGGTGAGTACGCAGGCTTTGTAACCCGACAACAGGAAGTCTACCATACTCCTGTAGTCGGACCGTCGGGGATCGGGAAGACCCAGTTACTCCATACGGTGATCTCGTTTCTCACGGAACTCTCCGCAGACATCGATACGAGGCTCATCGACGCAAAGGATCTCGGAAAGAAGGCCGATGACGGATTCTTCCTCAACGAGGTTGTTCACGAACTGACCGAACTCGAAACCCCAATCGTCTGCATCGATGATTGTGGCCTAGACAAACGAATCGAAACGTCACTCGACGAACTCCGTGGTGCCATAGACAGCGGCCTATTCGTGACGACCTGGACGCCCGAACGGTGGAGCGTCAACAGAGGGCGCGTCCAAGACGCGCTCCCACCCTCGAACGAGATTCACCTCGATGCATTTCCCCGCAAAGACACCGACGAGACGCTGCGCATTATCTTCGAGATGCTCTCCGAGAACGAATTCACACTCCCTTCAGAAACCGTGGACCGTATCCATGAATTAAGCGAGGGGATCCCGCGGTTGATCCATGTCCTCGCATTGGAGTCGCTTCAAGAGGCGTTCCGGAAAGAACTGGAGCCAGGGGACGTAGCAGCCACGAACTCGGCTGCCGACCGGCTTCACTTGGACGACGCGAGCGCACGCGTTCAGGACCTTTCGGAGTCGAAGCTCACGGTATTGAAACAGATCCTCCAGCTGCCAAATGACCGGGGTGTCCAACCAGGCACGTTGGTCGAGGAACTCCACCGGGACAAATCGACCATCTCCTATCACCTCCGGGAACTCAGCGACGGAGGCTTTGTCGAACGCGACCGAGAGGGCCGGCGCGCGTTCTATCGCGTGACCGAGACGCTGGAACCGTTCATCCAACGACGAATCAATCAGGAGGCCGAGTTCGATGGCTAGCTACAAGATTGTGCCACTACGGGACGAGAGCATCGACACGGAAGCAATCGAAGCCGGAATCGAGGCAACCTCGGCATTCAACTCGGACGCCGACCTTCGACGCGGAATGCTTCCGCAGACATTCGCCGAGGGGGTGGATGGACTCTGCTGGGCCGAATACGGTCGTGAGACGCACTACGACCTAACGACGCTCGAAGGCACCGAACAAACGAAACGCGCTCAACGGTACGCGGTCATCTTCCTCCAGAACGGTTACGTTGCCATCGCTAAGGCAACGAACGAGGTCGAACAAGAGATTCTCACGACACTCACGACGGTTCTTGATGAGGACGTGAAATTTGAGACTGTAGAGTTCGACGAAGATGACCTACGGACGGTCATCAAGGAATGCAGTCGCGTCCAACGGGTAGACATCAGTCCGAACAAACGCGAACGACCAGACCACGTGTCGGCCCAGGACAGGGGGGATCTGAGAGACACAGACTGGTGGGAGCAGTACTTCGGAGACCCATTCGAACAGGTTCGTGTCGATCTCCCGAACCGAAACATCGAGATCGAAGTCGGGTTCGACGATACCGGCCGTATCACGCTCTATGGCCGTGAAATCGATATGGCGGTTCAGGCAGAGACGATGCGGTATCTGACCGATGAGATCATCGATCCGTACAGGAGCCCCTCTGACTTTCAGGGTACTCTCGGAGGGTACAGATGACTGGCCAGCAACTGACCGAGCTGGACTCTCGGGCAACCGTGAGTGGCCACCCGACGATGGTCTCTTGGTCGCGTGGGAAACCACGACTGTACCTTGCTGACACGGACGGCCCGATTGACCTCGCAGGTCTCATCGGAGAAGAGATCCGTATCGATATCCAATCCGGATTCCGTTGCCAGCACTGCGGGGACCGAGCGGACAATTCGCCGTGCCAGGAGTGCCAGTCGAAGCCCCCCTTCCAACAGTGCGTCTTCACGCCCGGAACATCCTGTGAGTATCAGGACTGCCCGTTCCCATCGTTCAAAAGACGGTCCTGCGCGCACAACTTCGTCGTCTACCTCGTCGCCAAAGACAGCGTGAAAGCTGGCATCACGCAAGCAGATCGCGCTGTGAGTCGCTGGGCGGAACAGGGTGCAACCCACGGCATGATCGTCGCTCGAACACCGAACCGGCGCGTTGCCGGCACCGTCGAGGACGCGTTGGAGGCCGTCGTGTCGACGGCATCGACGAAGGAGTGGTACGACCCGCTGGACGAGCCGAAACACGCGCTCATGGAAGCCGTTGATTCGTGCCGAGACATCCTAACAGGACCGCTGAAACCGTTCTCGACGCTTCCCGATAACGAAACGACCCTCGAAGACCGGATTGTCTCACTCCCCGTCCACTTCGCCGGGGACGATGAGACCGTCACTACCCTCCCCGGACTCACCGTAGACGAGGGACTACAGTCAGAGGTTCTCGGAGTCCGGGGCCAGATCCTTGCACCCGAGGACGCTGTCGTGAACTTCGACCATCTGAAAGGGAAACAGGTCACCGTCGAAGCGCCTGCCGAATGTCTCCCAGCACCGGAGGCCGCACAATGAAACCAATCAATCTCGACGAGAACTCACTCAACGACGTACCAGTCGGAGACACCTACGCCGTTCGCTTCACCCTCGATGCAGTCTTCAATAACGAAGGCCAGTACCCACGGCGCAACCTGAAATTCACCGACGGCGGCGGTGACGACCGGACCATCACGATGTGGAAGAACTCCGCACCAGCGGAGATCTACGACGAAGACTACGACAGAGGAGCCACCTACCTCATCACCGCTGTCGAGTACGATATTGACGAAGGCAACGACGGGACGAAATACCAGAACCTCACCGTCCAGAGTGATGCCAAACTTCTCGAAATGGAGGGGGCCCCGACCACCGAAGAAGCCCTCCAAGACGGGCTCGCCGAAACCCCCGATACGTCCGCCGGCAGTGGCGACCACGGCCTTACCACATTCCGTGCCACAGATGAGCTGCCGGGCTACGAGATCTACGAGTACGAACTCGTCCCGAAGCGAGGATTCCGGCCCTCCGGTGAGAACACTCTCCGGGCGACGTACAAAGCCCGTCGCAAAGTCCGGCAACAACTCGATGTGACACCTGTCGTCGTCGGCAGCGCGTTCAAGCTCGTGTCCCTGGTAAAACTCGCGCACGAACGCGTAGACTTGCCCCGCTTCGAAATCAACGAGGTCGGCACCCGACCAGTCGTCTACGCGGACGCAGATGACCGAGAGATTCTGTCTGAAATGCTCGGTGAAGTCCTGAAGGACGCGAAACGCGACCAGTACGACATCCACGGGATCGATAAAATTCTAGAGAGCGACCCGGTGATCGAAAAAGAAGGATTCCGCCTCCACGAGCGGTACAACCTCGCCGTTGAGGTGCTCCCCACACACGCTGCCTACCTGCACATTGATTACCGCCACCGGATCCTCTCAGACCGAACGCTCGACCAGCTCGACGACGACGAGATACATCCGGGACTTCGAGTGACACCCTCTTACCGAGATAGGGGGTTGTACGTCACTGGCGTTGGCCCAGAAACCGTTACCGACAAGCTCCACATCGAGGGCAACAAGAGCCTCGTCCAGTATCACCGCGAGGAACCCTGGGTTGACCCAGCGAAAGTCGACGAGATAGAGGACGCAGATCGGGAAGTCGTCTGGACGGTCCGTCAGCGCGGCGATGGGACCGAGATGGCGTTCCCACCGGAACTCCTCGCGCTCCAAGGGCACCCTGAAAACCTCGCTCGATTCGCACCGGATTTCGCAGAGAAACAACGTCTTAACACGCGCCTGTCTGCTCAGCAGTGTATCTCGAACGCAGAGACATTCGTCGAAGAACTCGGCCCACTCCAGTTCGACGGGCACACCGTCGAGTTCGGATCCGACCCGCTACTGGGCGACGAGAACATCTCCGTTCAAGCACTCTTAGACCCCGAAGCAGACGTTCTCCAATTCAGTGACGGGCAGACCGGATCACACCCGAGCGACGTCACGAGCATCGGCGTGTACGAAGCACCGGACCCCTTCTGCGTGTGTCACATCCGGATGGAAAAACGGGACGACCGGATCCAACGAGGCTGGTCCACGCTCGAAAGCAAACTCGAACAGATCGGCGCTCCGCCAGACAGCGTCGAAGAGGTCACCTTCGACGCGACGATGTCGGCCGACCAACTCGGCATGGAGCTCGCCGCAGAAATCCCGGACGACCACGACTACGATGCCGTGTTCTGCACGCTCCCGCCGAAGAACACTGGGTACTTCGACACGGCAGATCCGGAGCGGGTGTACGATGAGGTGAAGAAGGTTCTCGCCACGAAAGACCTCAACAGCCAGTTCGCACACGAAGCGACGCTCGACGAACGGTTCACGATCATCAACATCGCCCTCGGGCTGGTCGCGGCTGCCGGTGGAATTCCATTCACCATCGAGCGCGCGCTGCCCGGTGACTCCGAACTCCACCTCGGCATCGATGTCACCCACCAGTACGACGAATCAGCCGACGGGAACCACATCCATCTCGCCGCCGCAACCACCGCAATCCACGCTGACGGGGCCGTTCTCGGGTATACCTCCTCCAGACCGCAGTCTGGAGAGAAAATCCCGCCGAAGGAACTCAAAGAGATCGTCAAGCAGGCGGTGATGGGCTTCCGAACCAGATACGACCGGTACCCGAACCACATCACAATCCATCGTGATGGCTTCGCCAACGAAGACATCAGCGAGGTCGAGACATTCCTGACCGAACTCGATGTCGCGTACGACGTCGTCGAGATCCGAAAGCAAGCCCCAGCCCGCGTCCTGAAATACAGCGGCGCACACTTCGACACACCACAAAAAGCGACTGCAGCCATCTACGAGGACCTTCCCAAAGCCATTGTCGCCACCTTCGGTGAGCCTGAAACCCTCGCCAGCAGAGAAAGCACCGGGCTCCCTCAACCCATCACCGTCGAACGTGTCCACGGCGATACCCCAATCGAGACGTTAGCCGCACAAACGTACCTCCTGTCACAAGCTCACATCGGTGCATCGAACGCCACTGCGCGTCTTCCCATCACAACGATGTACGCAGACCTGGCAAGCGCTGCTGCCGCTCGCCAGCACCTCCCCCCGACGAACAAACTCCGAGACAAGATTGGGTTCATCTAACCAACGCTCATGACAGGAGATACTGATTGGACCACAGACGGCGATACGTCGCTGGAGCTACTGACGCTTCCCGCGTCGACGCTCGACCGCGCATCACGACCTGCGGTCCGAGACGCCGTCCAGTACTTCGGTCCGGGACTTATCACGGTCCCGGGAGCACGAACCCCGACTGCAGAGGCCACTGCCCGTGATGCTGCCCCAGACATCCCCGTCGTGCACCCACAACTCGGTCGTGGCGAGAACCGCGTCCACCACTACCGATACACTCCTGACGCCGGTGTTCACGAAGCCCCCGACGCAGCCCCTCCACCCGAGACGATAGATATCCTCGCCGTCCAGACTAGGGACATCCTTTCCCGACTCCGAACACAACTGTCTTCGGGTGAGCGGCAGACTGGCTCCGAGGCGGCGACGTTCCTCTTTGTCCCCCAACTCTCCGTAAATTGGGATACAACCACGCTGTCCACGACCCTGCCGCACGCCGAACAGTTGGCGGCGATCAGTGCTACCCTGGCCGAACCAGTCACCGTCCTAGCTGGCGGTCAACCAGCAGAGTACTACCACGAATGGGAGCTTCCACACAACCACTCGTCAGTCCATGTTCCGATGTCTGGACTCGGTGCAACAGAGCACGGTGGTTCAATGTTCGCACAGTATACCTGTACTCCCCGTGGGACCATCGCCGCGGAAGCTGTCAACGCGGGCCAGTTTGGCCTCAGAGCGTTGAACGGCGTCGGGCAGTCTACTGCCCAGCGACTTCGCACACAGGGCTGTCAAACAACGAACGACGTCCAGAATCTCGGAGTCAGTTCCCTCACTGACCTTCCCGGAATCGGGCAGACAACCGCCGAGAAGATCCACGCTCACGCCGACGTCATCCACTCAGGCGAACCAATCGTCCTCACAAACAAGACGCCAGTCAAGACCCGTGATGACCGCCCGCCGCTCTGTCTCGACATCGAAACCGACGGCCTGTCACCCACCATCATCTGGCAATTCGGCGTCTATGACCCGGCGACCGACACCTACCAAGCGTTCATCGAGAAGCAACACCCGAAGGATCCGAAACCGGTCCTCGAAGCGTTCATCACGTGGTTTATCGCCAACCACCGAGACAGAACCGTGCTGACGTGGAACGGGTACAACTTCGATTACCCACACATCATGCAGTTCCTCGAACAGCACCTCCCCGAATACGTCGAGGCCTGGGAAGACGTGTGGACCTACGATCTGTACAAGTGGGCCGTCCGCGACGGGAACGCCCTACTCCCTGGACGAACCAACAAGCTCGATCACGTCGCTCGCGCACTCGGTTACGACTCGGCCGGAACAGGATTAACCGGTGCGCAAACCGCAGCCGCATACCAGGAATTCATGCGAAACCCCGAGTCCCTGGCAGCCGAACTGGACTGGGACCGTCACAAGGCGTACTGTGAAGACGACTGCCGAGCGCTCTGGCACGTCTACCAAGCCATCACGAACGCCACACGCCGCGACATGACCGACAGCGGCACCGGCGGCGCAACCGGCCAGCAAGCCGGACTCACCGACTTCTAACAATGAGTGACCACACCACCTCGACCGACGCGACCGCTCGCACCGACGTTGACGCCGACACCATCATCGACACGTTCCCGCGCGTCAGTCTCACCCCGGACTCGGAGTACATCGAAACCATCGAGCTCCCCGCTGAACCAGCGGACACGACCCCGACTGCAGAGGTCCTGCGTCCGGAGCTTGCCGATCCGTACCCGTACGACCTGTTCAGCCACCAAGCGAACGCCCTCAACGTGATCGAAGCAGGCGACAACGTCGCCGTCACAACTTCCACCTCCAGTGGGAAAACCCACATTTACGGCCTGCAAATCGCACGGAACCTCCTCGATGCTGGCGTCCTCAACCCCGACGGAACGAGAGCCACCGAACACAACGACGCTTCAACCGCGCTGTGCGTGTATCCGATGAAGGCGCTCACCAAAGACCAGCAGGAAGCGCTCGACGATCTGTACGATCAACTTGGGTTAGACATCCGCGTCGAGACCTACGACGGTGACACTACCGGCGACCGGCGCGCCATCCGAGAACAGGCCGATGTCATACTCACAAACTTCGCCGGACTCAACGTCTATCTCGAACACCACGACAAGTGGAGCACCTTCTACAGCGCCCTTGACCTCGTCGCCATCGACGAATCTCACACGTACACCGGCATCGAAGGCATGCACGTCGCATGGATCCTCCGGCGTATGCAACGTGTCGCCGACTACTGGGGTGGCGACCCGCAGTACATCCTCACCTCCGCCACGATCGGGAATCCGAAACAGCACTCCGAGGAACTCATCAACAGACCAGTGACCGTCATCAACGACGACGGCTCACCACACGGCCCCCGGGACATCATCCTCTGGAACCCCCCACCGCGAGACAAAACCCGAGACTCTACGCCCGAAGAGGAATCCTTCAACATCGACAGCGATGACGAATCCGATGCAGAGGAGAACGACGAGGAATTCGTCGCCGAGCGCGTTCCGGCCAGCGTCGAAGGGCCGAAAGTCTTCAACCACCTGACTTCGCGCGACATCCGCACGTTACTGTTCTGCGAGAGCCGGAAACTCACCGAACTCAGCATCCAACGCGCAGACGAACACCGCCGAAACAATCCCCGCGAATACGACCATTCGACCACCGCCGGAAGAGAAGCGTACAACGCTGGGCTCGGCCGTCGCACCCGGCACTCCCGCGAACATCAATTCAAAAACGGTGTCCTCACCGGCCTCGCAACGACCTCCGCGCTCGAACTCGGCATCGACATCGGCAGCCTCGACGCGACCGTCCTCATGGGCTACCCCGGCCAGCGACAATCCTTCTGGCAACGCATCGGTCGCGCAGGCCGCGAAGCCAGCCGCAGCCTCGCCGTCCTCGTCGGCGACCACCGCACACTCGACCAGTATATCCTCACCCACCCCGAGTACCTCCTCGAAAACGACGTTGAAGACGCCGTCGTCGACACCTCCAACAACTCCGTCTTCGCAACCCACGTCCTCGCCGCCTCCGACGAAATCGCCCTCGACGAATCAGATATCGACACGTTCGCCGACGAAGACCGGCTTCGAGCCGCCGTGAAAATGTGGCGCGAAGCCGGGTTCGTTGACGGCTATCTCGACGCTGCCGTTCACTACGCCGGCCCGAGCCGCCCACAAACACGCGTCAATTTGTACGGCACCACCGGGACCGACTACCGCCTCCAACTCGCGGACGACGTCGACCGCGACAAGTGGAATCTCCCTGACAACCTGGACTTGGAGCCAATCGAACAGAACCGCGCGTACCGCGACTACCACGAAGGCGCAGTCCGTCTCCAGAACGGCCAGCAGTTCGAAGTCGTCAACATGGACGAGGACCGCCCACAACCCATTATCGAACTCAAACCAGTCAATTGCGAGTACTATACGCGCACACGTAACAAAGTCAATGTTCTCGACGCCGAATCCGAAGAATCCCGCGAAGTTAATGGATTCACACTCCACTTCGGTAGCGGCACCGTGCTCGTCCATCACCACTCCTACGATCAACTCTACATCGGCAACAGCGAGCCGAAACAACAAGCGATTCCGACAGAGACACCACCAATCCTGATGGACACGCAACTCTGCTGGATCGAAGTTCCAAAAAAAGTCGAAGCTGCGCTTGTCCACAAGTATCAGCACTACGGCGTCGAAACTGGTGTTGATCCTGATGAGACCGACATCGCTCACCTCGGGTACATCGCCGGGCTCCACGCCGCAGAACACGCTACCATCCAAACCGCCCCGCTTGAACTCCGCGTGGATAAAAACGACCTCGGTGGCCTCGCCACGCTCGTCATGGACACCCACTACGTCCACCCCGAATATGACGATATCACCGATTCTATCGGCGACTCCTTCGAAGCCGCTACCCATGCCCTTGAACAGCGCACCCAGGAACTTGCTGGACGCGCCGCCTCCGGCTGGTTCATCTACGACGGCGTCGACGGTGGCCTCGGCTTCGCACACGCCATCTACAACAACTTCGAAGCACTCGCCGAACGCGCCCGCGACCAACTTCGCGGATGTCACTGCGGACAACCCAACGGCTGCCCCGCCTGCACCTTCGACGAAAACTGCGGCAACGACAACAAACCTCTCCTCCGCGCCTCAGCGGTTGATGTGTTGAATCAGATACTCGGTGCGGAAGAGCGAGACGACTTGGCAGAGCATCTCCCCGACGATGAGTATGGTGGCGACAGGCGACCAGTTATTTTCTACTCTTAAGTGAAATATATCACGGCGCTTACAACCCATAATGAGTTGCAACCGGTGCCAAACTGATGCTATCGTCCGCTACTGCCCGCTTTACTCGTATTAAGAGTGGTATACAATCAAGAGAGTACGCACCCCTCGCTAAGGATTAATATTCAAATCTTCGTATACTCCCCTAAATCTGGAGTCTCATCAGAATGTCAAAGTTGAACTCAGACAATCGGACCACAGGACTAAGTAGTACTCTCTGGTTGTTCAATTCATGACCTCAACGCCATCTAACATCTCCGAATTGCTGGAACCGGTGTATCAGGTATACGGTGAAGAGAATGTCTATGTTGATCGTGATCGCTACGGTACTCTATTCCAAGTTTTCGATACTAACAGCTCTGATGACGGCCTTATTTACGGAATCGCAACCAACGAAACATCCCAACTAGAGCGTAAACTGTTCGACATTTTCAATCACGAACTACGCGACGATTTCACCTTCTTCTCGGTAGTCACACCGTCATTTTCGGTAGTCTTTCAGCCCGTCAGTATTGGAGATGTCACGTATCTAAAAACACTTCCTGACTTCCCTGTCGATAAAAACGGCAGCGATGGACAAACAGAGATAAGCAATGCTGCAGAAGCAAAGTTCCTATTTGATATCTCAACATTCGGATTTGATTTTGATCGAGGCGAGGTACTATCCAGATTAGTGAATATCCTCAGAAAATCAGAGGCAGAGAAGTACAATCTTGATCTCCCAATTTCGAAAAAGTTACCATCTGTATTAGAGGATCTAGATGCGAAAATTACATCTGAATTACCATACTTAGACGTAGAAGCCGCGCCCCCAAGTGCCAACTCGACAATCGCGTGTATTTCTGCATTTGCCGGGTACAGGCTACAAAAAACACCGGTTAGAATCCGTCAGGCCTTGTCAGATCACATTCTTGAGACCGGAGATGACTTAGGCACGTACGCAACATCATCATCCTTAGCAGATTTCCTTGTTGAATTTGCGGATATTCAACAGGATGATCGAGTCCTTGACCCAGCTTGCGGTGTGGGGAAGATCGTACGGAGCGCCTCAGCACGGTGCGACGAATCAGTGGGGATCGAAAAACATAATTCGGTTGCCACGAAAGCGGTGGCGATTAATCATCTTGTGGAGGTTGACGCTGATATCCGGGCAGCTGACGCCCTTTCAGCGATAGAGAGCGGTGAAGCTGAGGCTCACACTTTCGATCACATCATTACAGTCCCGCCGTTCGGTATGCGACTACCCCAGAAATACGAAACCTTAGATGGATTTACAGCTTCAGTCGTTGAAGAAGCTATTTCTCGTGAGAGTTTCGAATATTTAAAGCCAGGTGGCAAGTTCACAGCTCTTCTCCCCACGGGGGTGTTTTACCGACGTACCGCTGAGGATCTTCGACGTTTCCTATTTGAAAAGAACACCGTAACCAGAATTATAGAGGTAGGTAGTGGACTTTTAGCACCGTATTCTTCTGTACCGGTGGTAATTCTACAAGCCCGTTCTGAACAACCCACAGAAAGATATCCCATTGAGAGCGCAGTTGTAGAGGCCGAATCTATGTCCAGTGAAGAGATTAAAAGGACACTTCAAGAAGAAACGAGGACTATATTCTCAGACGACTTTGAGGATTCCTATCTCCCGAGCGAGGTGTTCAAAAGTAATGAAGCGATCTCGAATTTAGAGCAAACCTTTGACTCGCTAACTCAACTTGATTCAATTGCTGAGGTTAGATCTGGAGAGAAAGTTGAAGAGAGACAGTTAGCCTTTGAGGAGAGTGTCCCATTTTTGAAGATTGGTGATGTCGAAAAAGATTCGCAGACCGGAAAAAAGGGAGTGCCGAAAGCAGAAGCATCTGATAGGAAGACGACATCTGATTGTGATGTCTTAATAAGTACACATGGGACGGTCGGTAAAGTCGTAGTTCCAGCAGAACCCGTTATTCCATCTTCGAATTGGGCAGTAGCGAGATTCGAACATCCGGATGTTGCCCTCGTCTACGCTGCGTTCCTTAGCACACCGAAGGGGAGAGAACAGATTGAAGCTCAAGCAGTAGGTTCATTTATCAATTATGTTCCGCTAAGCAAGCTACGTTCGATATTAATACCGGACTTGTCCCATAGCGAGATCAGCCGCTGTGCGGATGAACTCCGAGATCTTGATATTAGTTGGGATTCGCCCGTACCAGAGGACGCTATACAATACATACAGGATATCTTTGCCCAATACGGAGGGAGCCAATGACCGCAGAGGATGATCCTCTAGGTCTCCATACTGAAGAAATCAATTTTGGCGAACCATTTGTGGAACATCGGTTAAACACAAAAATATCAGCCTGCGAGTCGCAGCTCAAACAAATAGCCATCGAGATCGTCGAAGAAGGAGACACTGAAGAAAAAAGTGAATTTGAAGAGATTCTAGGTGCTGAGTACAAAGGATTTCGAAAGGCAACCACCAGAGTGTTTGATGAATCCCGTCAGATCCGTGATATAGTCTTAGGTTTCAAAAATATACTGAAAACAGTCGGGAATGACTTGGGATATTATAACAAACTAGGAGAAGTATCCCAAGGCCCGACAGATGGTCCGAGAGATAATCTGGCAACCTGGTTCTATTGGTTCCGACTTCACGCGAAGGCGGTCGGTGAGTGGGAAGATGGTGTTCAGTATAGTAAAACCGTATTCGAGTCTAGACCGTTTCGGAATATCGAAGAACACGACATAACAGGGGAGTATACTCGACCTGACTATGCTGCACTAACGATTCTAATTTGGTTCGCCCTAGAGGATGTACTACAGATCTGGGGTCGTTCACGGAATAAAACGCCACCAAACTCTGACTATACCTTCGGATTCATTTCAAAAATTAATAATGGTAATAATTCTGGTATGATCACAGCCTATAACCGAGATCCTGACCCAGGTACCTATTTTGAACGCTTAGACACTAATTTCTTCCCGGAGTATGGGCAGCCAGTACAATTTAAAGATAGTTGGAAAGATGAGCACGGTAATTACAAAGCGTGGAAAGTTAGATCGCTGTAATCCCTAAATGCGCTGGAGACCCGAGAGGGGCGACCGCCAGACGATAGAAAGCTGGCGAAATCGGTGAGTTCGTGTCAGCGCTGGCGTTCGGTGAAGATAATGACACCGAGGCCGACTCCGGTGAAAACGAACGACATCTTACGATAGTAGCAACGGCAGCAGTACCGACGTAGCCACGCCCGGAGTTCACGTCGAGCAGTCTATTGTCCCATTATTGTTCTTCTATCAACATCTACTGATGCCTCTGAAGGTAGTCCAAATTGAATTTTGACTGTCCGAGAAAACACCCAAGTAGTGACCTTCCGCTGTTTCGTGTATGGGTGAACTAATCATCACGACGGGTGGAATCGCACTCAGTGTCTCAGCGATAGGTGAGGCACTCGGTATGATGCTGGTAGTGGGGAGTATCGGCGTTTCGGGCGCGCTCGTTCTCTATATGCTGTTAGAACATACTGACACCGAGATCCGAATCGAAGTAGATGGCCAAGACATAATCGCTGCGCTTGCATAGGTCGAATAACAGATTGATACCATCGATGAAAGTACATATCGTTCCACATGGAAAGACGACATCTCACATCAAGAGAGGGCTTCGTGCTTATTCCTCTGTAGATAAGGTATACTTGCTAACAAGCGAGGTATTCGAAAATGAGGGTCTCGAACTGAAGCGGAACCTCAGCGAGTTTGGCTACGAGGTAGAAGTAGATTTGATTGACGCCTTTGATCTCCGTGATATCGTTGACAAAGTCGTCACCATCGCCAAACAACATCCGGATGATGATATTTTCATCAATATAACTGGTGGTACGAACCTCATGGCCGGCGGATCCACATCTTCCGCTTTTTTCATCGGTGCGACACCATACTATGTGCTTGAACCACAGGACGACGATGAGAACATAGAGGATCTAGTAATGGAACTTCCAGCTCCTACCCAACCACTCACTTTCGAGATCGACGGGCTACAGCGAGAGGTCCTCACGACGCTCGGGACATGGGACGAAAACGGGCGGAGAAACGTAATAATGCGGGAGATTGGCGATGAACTCGGAGAGGCCCCTCAGAAAATCAGTTATCACATCGACCAACTGAATGAGAAGGGATTAGTCGAAACACAGCACGACGGCCGAACCAAGAAAGTCTCCGTATCGGACGTGGGACGCCTCTATCTCCGCTGGACGAGTAGTTGACTATGAGTGCTCACACCTACATTCCAAATAGGCAAATGATTCAAAGTCAGCAGAGATGTTTTGATACTGGAATATATACTACCTCACAATGACTGATAGGGAACTCAAACCAGAGCAAGAAGCCCGGGAGGAGATCGATGAACTTCTCCAATCTGCTGGGTGGGAGATCCAGGACTTCTCTGACATCGATGTAACCCCTTCGACCGGTGTTGCCGTTCGTGAGTTCCCGGTCGAGACCGGAGATGCAGATTATCTCCTATTCGTCGAAGGACAAGCAGTGGGTGTGATTGAAGCCAAACCGGTCGGCACCACGCTCAGTGGTGTCGAGGCGCAGTCACAGAAGTACATAGAAGGATTCCCAGAGGGGTACGAGTACGTTGCGGACCCACTCCCATTCGCTTATGAGAGCACCGGGACTCAGACCTTCGTCCGAGATACCCGGGAAGAGGATCCGAAACCCCGCCGAGTCTTCGCCTTCCACCAGCCAGAGACACTCTCACGATGGCTCCGGAAAGGAAGTCTCCAATTTCGTCTGAACCAACTGCCGGGGCTTGAGCAGGGCCGCCTGCGTGACTGCCAATACGAAGCGATCCAGGGGCTCGAAAGCTCGCTACAGCGCGGTGACCAACGGGCTCTGGTTCAGATGGCCACCGGATCCGGGAAAACATACATGGCGGCGATGGAGGCTTACCGCCTCATCAAGCACGTTGACGCTGACAGGATTCTCTTCCTCGTGGATCGGAAGAGTCTGGGCCGACAGACGAAAAAAGAGTTCCAGCAGTTCCCTGTTCCGGGTGACGGTCGCAAGTTTACTGAACTGTACAACGTCCAGCATCTGACGTCGAACGCGATTGATGACGTCTCGAAGGTCTGCATCTCCACAATTCAGCGGATGTACTCTATCCTCAAGGACGAAGAATTAGACGAGGAAGCCGAGGAGATATCGGACTACGAGGCGGACTATGACGAGGAAACGCCTAAGACAGTTAGTTATAATCCGGATGTTCCCATCGAGACCTTCGACTTCATCATCACTGACGAGAGCCACCGGTCTATCTACAACCTCTGGCGACAGGTGCTGGAGTATTTCGACGCGCGTCTCATCGGCCTCACCGCCACTCCGGCGAAGGAGACGTTCGCGTTCTTCAACCAGAACCTCGTCACCGAATACCCTCATCAACGCGCCGTCGCAGACGGGGTGAACGTCGGATACGACGTCTTTCGCATCCAGACGAGAATCTCGGAACGTGGGGAGGAGGTCGAATCGGGTCACATCGTAGATGAGCGGGACAAGCGAACCCGTGACCGACAGTGGAAGGAACTCGATGATGACCTCCGGTATGACCCCTCTGACTTAGACAAAGACATCGTAGCTGAGGATCAGATACGGACAATCATACGCACGTATAGAGACAACCTCGATACGCTATTCCCGGATCGAGAGCACGTCCCGAAGACGCTGATCTTCGCTAAAGACGACTCGCACGCAGAAGACATCACCCGGATTGTTCGAGACGTGTTCGGGAAAGGGAGCGACTTCTGCAAGAAGATCACCTACAAAACGACTGGCAAGGATCCCGAGGACCTGATATCGGAATTCCGCAACTCGTACAACCCGCGAATAGCGGTCTCGGTCGATATGGTCTCCACTGGAGTCGATATCAAACCGCTTGAGGTCCTCATGTTCATGCGGAACGTCAGCTCCCGGACCTACTTCGAGCAGATGAAGGGTCGAGGGACACGGACGATCTCGAAGGACGACATCCAGTCTGTGACTCCTGACGCCATCGGGAAGGATCACTTCCTCATCGTTGACGCGGTCGGGGTCTGCCAGAGCGATAAGACCGATTCCCACTCAATGAACAGGAGTCGAAGTACGCCTTTCGATACCCTCGTCGAGGAGGTGGCCGATGGAAAACGGGATGACAATACGTTGGAGACGCTGGCCAGCCGTCTGGCGCGTCGACAGAATCGGTGGACGCCCGGTCAGATAGAGGAGGTCGAGGACGCTGCAGACAGAGAGTTCCGTGGTCTGATCAACGATTTGCTCGACGCTGCGGACCCAGATGAGCAGGAGACTCGGGCGAAGGAGACGTTCGATACCGAGAACCCAACTGATGACCAGATTCAGGCCGCAAGAGACGAGCTGATTCAAAAAGCGTGCGAAATCTATGAGGACAAGGAGTTCCGAGAAACACTGCTGATAGTCGATGAGCAGCAGAAGCAGATCATCGACACTGTCAGTAAGGACGAAGTCATATCTGCTGAACTTGACGAGCAGGCGAAAGAGCAGGCCGAGGCAGTCGTCAACACGTTCGAGGAATTCCTCAATGAGAACAAAGATGAGATCACAGCACTCCAGGTATTATATAACCAACCGTATGGCGAAGAACTATCATATGAAGACATAAAGGAAGTGTCAGAGAAACTAGAGAAACCACCATACAACCTAACACCGTCACGTATTTGGAATGCCTATGCTCAGTTGGACGAGGCTGTTGTAGATAGCAAACGTTCGGATGTCGTTCTCGCTGATTTAATATCGATTCTCCGTTACGAGCTAGAAAGGACAGAAAGACTAGAGCCGTTTTCGCAGACGATTGATGAGCAGTTCGAATCATGGCTTGATGACCAGGGTCGAGAAAACTTTACTGAGGAACAGCTAGAGTGGCTCAGAATGATCAAAGACCATATCTCTGCATCTGTTGAGATATCTATGGATGATTTTCAGACTGTTCCATTTAATCGTCGTGGCGGGATAATGCGAGCGTATGAAGTATTCGGAGATGACTTGGAGGATATAGTGGCAGACCTCAACCAGGAGTTGGTCTCAGCATGAACAAAAACCCCCAATGGGACTATATGCCGTTTGAAGATATTACAAAGCCAGTGGACAAGAGTGGTCCAAACGAAGGTGAGGTCTTTGATTATATAGAGATCGGTTCAATTAACAACCAAACAAAAACCATTGATGAAGTGAGAAGAATAACAAGTGATGAGGCATCTTCCCGTGCAAGTCGTAGGCTCAAATCGGGAGATGTTTTAATTTCAAGGACACGTCCGAATTTAAACGGGGTGGCGATTGTACCTGAGAGGTTTGATGGCGCAATCGGGACGTCTGGATTCTATGTTGTCCGTTCGGAATCTGTAATCTCAAAATTTGTATATTATTATGCACAAACAAGGGAGTTCATTAACGATATGACTGAGAGGGCAACTGGGTCTAGTTATCCTTCTGTAAATCTGAGCAAGATTCGCCCGTACGAAGTTCCTGTTCCTCCAAAAAGTGAGCAACAAAAGATAGTTGAGAGAATAGAGGAACTCTTATCAAAATTAGAAGCAGGACGAAGTGCAATCAGAGACGTACGGGAAAGGTTGGATCCTTACAGGATGGCTCTCCTCAAAAAGGCTATTTCCGGGGAATTCAACGAACAAACCGGGGAAAACGCGCTATCAGACAGCAGAAATTATAGCACTGCCAATGATGGCCAACTGCCTTCTGTTCCGGACAGCTGGGACATCGTACCCTTTGAAGATATACTATCTGAGAGCCTACGCAATGGCAAATCAGCAAAAGCGGCAAAAAGCCAAGATGGAATTCGCACGCTTACACTCAGTGCAGTAACGGATCGGGACTTCTCCGAGCAGAATACCAAGATAACGGTGGCTGATCCAGAAGAAGTAGAAGACCTTTGGTTAGAACCAGGCGATATTCTGATTGAGCGCTCAAATACCGAAGAGTACGTGGGACTCGCCGCGTTATTTAAGGGTCAACGAGATTATGCAATATATCCTGACCTAATGGTTCGAATCCGAGTGGATACTGAAATCGCTCTGCCAAGATATATTGAATATGTACTTCGGTCTCCTTTCGCACGCAATTACTTCAGAAGAAATTCTAAGGGTACCTCAGGGAGCATGGCAAAGATAAATCAAGATCATATTCGGGAATTCCCCTTCCCACTTCCGCCTCTATCCGAACAAGAAGAGATTATTGAACGGTTAGAAAAATACGATACCGCTATTGAGGATCTTGAAAAGACAGTATCTCAATCAGAGAATCGCGCGAAAAATCTCCGGGCAAAAATCCTCCAGAAGGCGTTTAACGGTGAATTGGTTGGTGCATCAAAAACTGTACAGACTGATGAGCCCCACGTAACGAATCAGGATAAGCTGATTCAAGCAACTCTCCCAGATTCTACAAAAACAGGTGATAACTATGAATAACAACCAATCGCGGAAAATCGTAGACAAACTTTGGAACTATTGTGACGTCCTCCGAGATGACGGAGTGAGCTACGGCGACTACGTAGAGCAGCTCACGTATCTCGTCTTCCTAAAGATGGACGATGAGCGCTCCAACCCACCACTCAACAAGGAATCAAAGGTTCCTGAGGAATTCTCCTGGTCAAAGTTGGTTGAGAAGGAGGGCGATGAACTGGAGCGACACTATCGTCATACACTGCAAGAGCTGGGTGACGAGGAGGGTATCCTCGGAATCATCTTCCGTAAGGCTCAGAATCGAGTACAAGACCCGGCAAAACTTAATCGACTCATTTCGCTAATTGATGAAGAAACCTGGATCGGCCTTGATGTAGACATTAAGGGCGAAATCTATGAAGGACTTCTACAGAAAAACGCAGAGGACGTGAAGAGCGGTGCCGGCCAGTACTTCACGCCTCGACCAATTATCGAGGGGATGGTAGACGTGATGCAGCCCGAACCGAGCGATGACATCTGTGACCCAGCCTGCGGGACTGGTGGCTTCTTCCTCTCCGCTCACGACTACATCGTCGATAACTACAACCTCACCAAAGATCAGAAAGACGAACTCCAGCACGACACATTCCGAGGATGGGAAATCGTCGATAATACCGCTCGGCTGTGCGTGATGAACCTCTACCTTCACGGGATCGATGGCGAAGAAAGTCCCATCACCGTGAATGACAGCCTGATCTCTGATCCCGGGGAGCGGTTCGATATGGTTCTCACGAATCCGCCTTTCGGTAAGAAGAGTAGCTATACCGTCTTAGCGGATGACGGGTCCACCTCGACAGAGAAGCAGACCTACGAGCGTGATGACTTCTGGACGACCACGTCCAACAAGCAGCTGAATTTCTTGCAGCACATCACTACGCTGCTCAAGATCAACGGGAAGGCTGCTGTTGTAGTCCCGGACAACGTGCTGTTCGAGGGTGGTTCTGGTGAAACAATCCGTCGACGCCTTCTCAATGACTTCAACCTCCACACAATCCTCCGCCTTCCTACTGGGATCTTCTACGCCCAGGGTGTGAAGGCGAACGTCCTCTTCTTCGACAAGAAGCCCGCCAGTGAAGATGCGCACACGGATGCAGTCTGGTACTATGACCTCCGGACGAACAAACACTTCACCCTGAAGCGGAATCCACTCACCTACGACGATCTAGAGGACTTCATCGAGTGCTACAAGCCAGGGAACCGCGAAGAACGGGAAGAAACGGAGCGGTTCAAGAAATACGACTACGAAGAACTCATTGAACGCGATAAGGTCAATCTCGACATCTTCTGGCTCGAAGACGACAGTATCCAGAACGTCGAGGACCTACCGGAGCCCGAGGTTCTGGCCGACGATATAACCGAGAATCTGCAAGCCGCGTTGGATCAGTTCCGCCAGATTCAGGACGACCTCGCTGACTGACTCAGCAGGTTACGGCCTCACTGGAACTGTTATTCCGTTGATGCCGTCGTTGAGCTATCGGAAGTTTATAACTCACACCGTCGGAACTTAGACTATATTTGAGGATCCAGGATGGTTGAAATCGTCAACGTCGTTTCGTCGGGAAGCTTGGGCGTAGAACTTGACTTAGATGCCATTGCCCAAGAGCTCCCCGAGATAGTCGATTACGACCCACAAAAGTATCCTGGTGCGTATTTTCGCTTTGATGAGTCCCAACCGCTCATCACTCTTTATCGGACAGGCAAATACATTATCACCGGTGCGGATTCAGAGGGAGAGGCCGCGACCACTCGACAAGGTTTCCTGCAACTGCTGGAGAGTCACTCTATACTCTCAATCGCCGAAGACGAATGGTACCGCGTTCAGAACTACGTCTGTATGGCCGATGTCGGTCAATCACTCAATCTGTCAGCACTTGCAATCGGACTGGGCTTAGAGGTCACAGAGTATGAGCCAGAACAGTTCCCAGGTCTAGTTTACCGACCGCTTCATTACGAGTGTGTACTGCTCGTGTTCGGCTCTGGAAAGGTGGTAATAACGGGCGCGACAGCTACGACTGCTGCAGAAGATGCATTTGCCGATTTCCGGAAACAGATCGACGAACTGTTTTGAGCTTTGATTAGCTCACTACTGTTCAAATCGGGCCCTTCTCAGGAGTTTGGCAGCAACCAAAGCAAAGAATTCCCGACCTTCCGACTTGAAATCTGATCTTCCTCCTCTAGCTCTTTTAGTCGAATTTTTGGAGAAATCAGATGTGTCTGAGGAGTTGGAAACCTTATGTGGGAGATTGTTCTTCGCAAGCGGCAAATTGCTGAACGGATCGCTTCCAGAGTGAATCGGAGGAAGTTGATGAGAATCAACTGCAAGCGTTTAACCGTCTATTTTCAGAAATTGGTTCTGGAATGGAAGTGATGGATTAGAGATTAGTTTTAGAAGAACGACGAATTAGTCCCTATTCTTAAAAACCACCTCCATGGGCATTATCCCATACGGTCCAGCGCCTCCCGTCTGTCTTCGATCGGAGCTTGGTCGTACTTCATTGTTGTTTGTTCGCTCTGGTGGCGAAGTTGCATTTGTGCTGCAGCTAAGCCCTCCTCGCGGGTCATGTAGGTTCCGACTGAATGTCGAATAGTGTACCAACTGATAGTACGGTTCTCCATTTCGATACCCGCTAGCTTGCACAGCCGCTTGAGCAAATATTTGAGCGCGTGGGAGCGATAACCATTGGCTTCACGTGTTAGCCAGAGATCATTTTTGCCTTCGTAATCGGGATACGCTTCTCTTTCACTCAGCCAGCGCTTAAGCAGATCCGCAGTCCTAGAATGAAGACTCACGACCCAATTGTCTCGATTCTTCGAACTCTCATCCTTTGGAATTCGTAAGACTTCGTTCTCAACATCAACCCAATACGTTCTTGCTCGGCTGACTTCTATAGGTCGAAGACCAGTATCCAGACTGGTTGCTACTAAGGAGGGGACTTTCCACCCGTTTGCCCGCTGCCAATCCTCCACAGTGACGGTCGATTTCGGTTTCTCGAACCGTTGGGCGAGATGAGCACGCCAGCGATCACGTCCTTCCGGTGATAGATCGTTATAGCTTGGAATACTTCCATATTCTAGAGCCGCATCTCGAAGGAGACGCCGCTCCTCGCGCGTGAAGAAATCTTTTGGCTGGCTCGCAGAGTCGTTAACCGAGAAACTAATAGAGGGATTTCAGTCATCAATACCGTGCTCATGTTCGCGCCATTTGAATAGCATTTGCACGGCTTTTTGATGATTCGACTTGTCGGCGTTACTTGTATCACGGTAGGCGAGATGCTCCATATAGTTGTCAGCGTGATCGTGGGTTGGGGTCGCAACATACCGGTCCGCTGTCTCCCATACCCACCGATAAAACATATCCATCCTACTGGCACGTGCCCGCACAGTTTCGAACGCATACCCCTCCACGTATTCCGGATCTTTGCCAAACTGCAGAAGCCAAGAGAGACAGTCCTTTCTGTGAGATCGGTAATCTACCAGCTGCCGCTCGTTCAGGACTTTTGTAGTTGGCTCTGTCACGAGCGTGAGGTCCTCGATGTCACACATTCTGACCACTCCAAGATGAAAGGTTGAGACTGGCCCGAGGTAGATCGCAATCTGCAACGTTCAATATAATTCTGCAAGGTTCACTGGCAGCCTGCAAACAGTGGCTGCGTAGCGATTCCAGTCTACTGATTGACAAAGTGGTTCGAATCCGGCCTGGAGAGACCTTCGGTCTATTCGTACAGAATACTCTCCGGGTTATTGCAGAAGGTGTATCGCAGTTCAATTGTTGGCTACGATTGATTGCGATCAACCCGGCGAATCTGGATGTTGGACAATGAGTCCAAATCGCCGGATAGCGGTACAATGCGGTCGTCCGAATTACGTACTTGCCCTGAGGCAACATTGATGTTCACTCGTTGCCACAGCCTGAAACCGCGGGACGGCGAGAGGAAGGGATGCTCCGTCAGGGATTCGAACCCTGGTCCTTGCCGTGAGAGGGCAAGATGATTGGCCGGACTACACCAACGGAGCGCAGTCGATTGTATCGGGGAGATACGTATAATGGTTGCGTTTCGGCCCTGCCCTGTGTGGGTTACTCATACTGCTAGCTGCGTATCTGTGGGAGATTTGGTCCCGGTGTGTAAAATATATTAACAGAATTTACAGACGGCAGTCTCACTCGTCGTCGAACGGGGAGCCGGCGGCGTCGGGTTCGTGGCCGGCGAGGCTGATGATGTTCTCGCGGCCGACACGGAGTTTGCTGATCTCGCCGTCCTCTTCCATATCAGAGAGCAGCATACTCACCTTCGATTTCGACCAGTCGGTCTCTTCGACGATGTTGACCTGTTTCATGCGCCCACCGTTGTCTTCCAAGAGTTTGACGACACGGTCGTTGTCGGAGAGGAGTTCCTCGTCGGGGATCGGTGTCTGGTTCTCGTTGGCAGTGTCGGTGCTCTGGGTCGACGGCTCGACGGTCTCGGAACCGCTATCCTCGGACCGGCTTGGCCAGGTCACCGAACCAGTCCGATACGCGATCGCACTGGAGACGCCCAGGACGACGATGAGCACGCCGACGAGCCAGACCATCGGGTTGCTGGTCCCGCTTCCGAGCGGTTCCGTGGTCGCGTTCGTCTGGGTCGTGGCGTCGCTTGGGGGCGTCGACGAGGCGTCGTCTGCCGTCGTGTCGCCATCTGCCGGGCCCGGTGAACGAGTGCTCGTCGCTGTCGAGCGCGGGACGAATTCGACGTACGGCCGTTGATTCGTGAAGGTTCGCTCCCCGATCCATGTGATGCTATTGCTGTCCGAGAGCGCGTCTGGATCGGACTGTGAGGTCGGCATCGGGTCGACATCGGCAAAGGTCACGCCATCCCCCGGAACAAACACGAGCGCCTGGTCGGGGCCGATGTAGAAGTTCTCGCCGAACACGTCGCCGACGACGATCCGATCATCATCCGTCCGAGCGAAGTGGGTCCACGTGAACTGCAGTTCGATCGTCCCGCGGTCGTCGAAACTCGCCGTGACGTTGGTGTAGGCCTCGCGTCCGAACGCCGTCGCCTCCATCGGTCGATCCGTGGCGTTCCGGCCGACGTCCGTCAGCGCCCCCGCTCGCGAGACGAAGTTTCGGTACAGTTCCGTCTCGTTGTTCTCGAAAGTCTGCGCGAACTCCCGAAACTGCTGCACTTCCGACTCGTTGGCCAGCCGACGGTGGTGTTTGATCGCCCAGCGCGCGGAGCCGTTGTCCGTGACCGTGATCTCGAACGTCGTCTGGTCGAACCCTTCGGGCTGACCCAGTAACCCCTCCGTTGTCGGCTTCTGAGCGGCGGTCAGTGTGGCACCGCTCGCAACGACGAGCAGGCCGAGCAAACACGCCACAGCGACCTGGCGATTCATCTACCCTATATCACCCAAGGACAGGATAAAAAACGCTGTGTCTATCGCCGACCGGCGTTCGGTTGGGTGTTCACACACCCCAGGCTGGAACCATCAGTACACGACCGCGTCGGCGAGTCGTTCGACGGGGTGGTCCGGCGAGTCGTGGCCCGCCCGATCGCCAAGCTGGGTGCGACAGGACGCCCCGGGCGCGACGACGCTCTCCCCCGAACTCTCGGCGATCTGGTCGAAGAGGATACGGCCGATCGACTGACTCATCGAGTAGTGTTCGGCCTCGTAACCGAAACTCCCGGCCATGCCACAGCAGCCCGAATCCAGCGGGTCAACCTCGTAGCCGGCCCGGCGGAGGACGCCAACGGCGTGATGGTCTCGTGTGATCGCCTTCTGGTGACAGTGGCCGTGGTACGTCAGTGTCTCGTCGCTGTTCTTCCAGGCGACGTTTTCGTCGAGTCTGAAGCGATCGAGGAACTCACAGAGCCCGTAGGCGTTCGCGGCGACGGTGTCGCCGTCCGAACCCAGCAGGTCCCGGTAGTCCGACTGGAACATCACCGCGTCGGAGGGTTCGACGAGAACCACGTCCCAGCCGTCCGCGACCCTAGATTCGAGCGCTTCGACGTTCGTTCGTGCTCGTTCGCGGGCCAGATCGATAAAGCCCTTCGAGTGAGCGGCCCGGCCGCTACTGGTCGTCTCGTCGGAGAGCTGTACGTGCACGTCGGCAGCTTCGAGGACGCGAACAGCGGCTTTCAACACGTCGGGATCGCTGTAGTTGTTGTACGTGTCGGGGACGAGGACAGCGCGTCGCTGGGCAGTTTCACGGCTCACTCCGGGACTGCGCCCGGCGAACCAGTCCTCGAACGACTCGCGGTGGAACGTCGGGACCGAGCGCTCACCGGCGATGCCCACGAGGCGCTCGGCGAGGAGGTTGCTGCCCGGCGCTCTGGCCAGCAAGTTCGAGAGCGGTGCCAGCCTGCTCCCCCACTTGCTGACGGTGTCGATGTGGGCGAACAGTTTCGACCGCAGGCTCGACCCGTGTTCCTGGTGACGCGCGTGCTCGACCTCGGTCTTGAGCTTCGCCATGTCGACCTCGCTCGGGCAGTCTTTCGCACACCCCTTGCAACCGATACACAGATCCATAATCTCGTCGACGAACTCCTCGTCGGTCGGATCGGCCGGGAGGTCACCGCTCATGGCCTGCCGGAGCGCGTTGGCCCGCCCCCGGGTCGCCGTCGACTCCTCGTCGGCCGCGCGATAGGTCGGACACATCACGCCACCGGTCGTCTCCTGGGGGCCGCGACAACCGCCACAGCCGTGACAGAGTTCGACCATCCCCTGAAAGCCGTTCTCGTTGTCCCAGTGGAGTGCCGGCTCGAACTCGGCGTCGAAGTCGTACTCCGGATCGAACCGGAGGTCGTCGGTCATCTCGACGGCACGTGCTCGGGCCGGCACGCCGTCGGGAATCGACTCGTCCCCGGCGTAGCCACACACCTGGCCCGGATTGAGGAGCCAGTCGGGGTCGAACGCCGACTTCAGGTCGCGGAATCGCTCCCACACGTCCTGCCCGTACAGCTTCCTGTTCCACTGTGTCCGGGCGCGCCCGTCGCCGTGTTCGCCGGAGACGCTGCCGCCGTACTCGACGACGAGATCCGTCGCGCCGTCGGCGATCGCCGCCATCTGTTCGATGCCCTCGACCGTCTTGGTGTCGATCAGTGGTCGGATGTGCAGACAGCCCGGCCCGGCGTGGGCGTAGAAACTGGCGAAGGTGTCGTTGTCGGCCAGCAGGTCTCGGAAGTCCGCGACGTAGTCGGCGAGGTTCTCCGGCGGGACCGCTGTGTCCTCGATGAAACTAATATGCTTCGCGTCGGAGGTCCGGCCCAGTAGGATCGGGAGGCCGCTCTTGCGAAGCTTCCAGAATCGCTCGCGTTCGGCGTCGTCGTGGGCCTCCTGCCCGTCGAAGGCTCGGCGGGGGTCGTCTGTCAACGACTCGGCTTCGCTCTGTGGGACTCCGTCTGTCGACACGTCGCCCACCCTGTCGGCCAGTAGATCGGCGACCAGTTGCTTTCCCTGTGGATCGTTGTCGGCGTAGAACTCCACCAGTAGGACGGCTCCGGTGTCTTCGGGGAGCAACTGATCGACGAGGGATCCAAACTCCTCGGTACCCGCAGCCAGTTCCAGCAACACATCGTCCAGCACCTCGACCGCGGCTGGATCGTGCTCCAGAATCGCTGGCACGTCCGCCATTGCGTCGACGAGATCCGGGTATGAGAGCAGGCCCAGCGACTTCGTCTCGGGGACCGGTTCCAGCCCGACGGTCGCCTCGGTCACGATCGCGAGCGTCCCTTCGCTCCCCGCCAGCAACCGCGCGAGATTGACCGACCCTCCCTCGGCCTCGTCGATCAGTCGGTCGAGGTTGTAGCCCGAGACGTTGCGTTTGAGGTCCGGAAAGGCGTCCGCGATCGCGTCACGACCGTCGTCGACGAGACGTGCGACGGCCGCGTAGATCTGCCCCTCCAGCCCGCCCTCCCCTGCCCGCGCCCGGAGTTCGTCGAGACTCACTTCGCCGAACGTCGTCGCGGTGCCGTCGGCCAGGACGACCTCACACTCCTCGACGTACGCGTCGGTCTTGCCGTATTTCAGCGAGTGAGCCCCCGTGGAGTTGTTGCCGATGGCCCCGCCGAGGACGCTCTTGTCACCCCACGCTGGATCCGGTGCGAACTTCAGGTCGTGCTCCACGAGACTGTCGTTGAGTTCGCCCAGTGTCACACCGACCTGCGCCCGCGCTCGTCGGTCTGCCGGATCGATCGACTGTAGATCGTCCATGAACCGTGAGAAATCGAGGACGACGGCCCGGTTGACCGCTTGCCCCGCGAGGCTCGTGCCGCCGCCGCGGGGGAGGACCGGTGTGTCCCGCTCGGCGCAGTAGGAGACAACGGCAGCCACGTCCGCAGTCGATCGGGGAAAGACGACCCCGATCGGCGTCACCTCGTAGGCGCTGGCGTCGGTGGCGTACAGTTGACGAGTGTACTCGTCGAACCTGACCACGCCGTCGATTCGCTCGTCGAGATCGTCGACGAACGCCGGGTGCTCGGTACGACCGCCCTCGTAGTCGTACGCGGCCCGATCGTCGTCGGCCGGATCCGACCCAACTGACTCCTGACGTGTTCCCATGTCGTGGTCTTTGTCAGGGGTGCGATTAAAACTCCGGGCCCCGGATCGACGACGAAACGGAGACGGTCGTCGCGTCGGCCTGAAATCAGATCTCTTGCCAGTCGCTGGGCTGGCTGGACAGTCCCATCACGCGAGCCTGGCGTGTACCGTCTTGCTCGCGGAACTCGACGAGTCCGTCGAAGGCCTGCTTGATGACCTGGAGCGTCTGGTCGTCGTGTGCGCCCGAGTCGATAGTGAACACGCCGATATAGCCGGCGGAGTCGAGGCGCGAGGAGAGGATGTGACAGAGTTTGAACACGGTCTTCTTGTCCGTGTAGGTGAGCATCGTCGAGAGTGAGACGAGCGCGAGTCGTCCCTTGTCACGACCGCTCTTGTGGAGGCCTTCCAGCGCTTTCGTGATGCCGATACCGATCCCCGTCAGGTCGCCTGGAGAGTTGACGTGGTGGATGTAAGAGCCGTTCTGCTGGCTATCACCGCCGTCGCCGCGGCAGTCGACAACTCCCAGTTGCGAGTCTTCCATCCCTGGAACGTCCGTCTGGAACTCGTCGATGACGGCGGCCGCCTGGTCGTTCGTCGTGACGACGACTGCCCCCTCACCGTCTTCGGCCCCGTCTTTGAGCACGTCCATGGCGAGACCCTCTTTGCCACTCATCGCGGGTCCTGCGATGAGCAGGCTCGTTCCCGGGCGGACGGATGATAGTGCGTCGAAATCGAGTACGTTTGACAGATCGTACATGTTCTCTGACAGTTTATTCGTCTTCACCATTGCTCAGGCCACGCAGTGTTGCGATAAAGTCGGCATCGTCGCCGATACCGCCGAGCGATTCTGATAGCTCGTCTTTCAGTTCGTTTATCTCACTCTTAAGTTCATCGTATTCTTCGCTCTCTTCGAGTTCGGCGCTGCTCTTGCTCGCTTCGAGCGTCGCTTGCTTCTCGACCTGCGAGTAGTAGTTCTGGAGGAGCGAGTCGTACTCGGATCGCTCGAGGAGGTTCTCCACTGTCTCGTGGAGTTGTTCGCTTCTGATGGGCTTCGAGAGGTACGCGTCGAACCCCATCTCGAGGATGTCGAAGTCGGGTTCGACTGCCGTCACCATCGAGACGCGACAGCCGAGGTCGCGTTCGCGGATCCGTTCGAGCACCTCGTCACCGGACAGGCCCGGCATCATTCGATCGAGCAACACGACATCGACGGAGTCGTCCAGGAGCTCTAACCCCTCGTCGCCGTCGTGTGCCATCCGAACCTCGTAGTCCTTTCGGAGCCACAGCTTGTATGTTTCCGCGACATCCGGTTCGTCCTCGACGATGAGCACGACGGGTCGATCCGATTCTGACATCTATTCTCTACTCTGGTTTACTTTTTCATCATACATAGCCCTGTGGGTATGAGAGGAACGTGATCGACGGGCGCTATCAATTTTCACCCATCGAACAGTTGCTATCTACCACCAATCGAACAGTCGCCATGTACCAGTCTGGGACCGGAACGAGAGATCAGCACGCACAAACCTGTGGCCAACCGACCGAACGGTATGATTCGTAACCTGGCTCCCGGTGGGGGCACGTTCACGAGTAACGTCTTCCTCGTCGAGGGCGAAACGACGGCACTGGTCGATGTCGGTAACGATTTCGACGTCGTTGCTGCCGTGCACGAACACGTCGACGACCTCGACCTGGTCGTCCTGACACACACCCACCCGGACCACGTCGGGAACCTGGGTGCAGTCCGGGCGGCCTTCGAGGTACCCGTGGTCGGATACGACGCCGACTTCGAAGGCATCGACCGCAGTATCGACGACGGAGAGACGATCGCGATCGGCGATCACGACCACGTCGCACTCCACACGCCAGGGCACAAAGACGATCACGTCTGCCTGTACGCAGTGTCGGCTGGCGTCCTCTTCGCCGGCGATCTGGTCTTCGCCAACGGGAGCTTCGGACGGACTGATCTGGAAGAAGGCGACCGCTCGACCCTGATCGAGAGTATCGATCGGGTGCTGTCGGTGGTCGAGGAAGGGGTCACAGAGATGCACACTGGGCACGGCCCCAGCGTCACCGACGACCCGTACGGCGACATCGAACTCGCCCGACAGGCGGCGACCTTCTGACCGGCGGCGTCACTCTGGTGGCGCGTCCACACTACCGGCCGATCTGTGAACGATTTCGCCACTCCGGGCGGCGACGATCGTCACGAAGTGACCGCCTGCAGTATCACTCGTCTTCGGCGAGCCCGTAGTAACCGGGCTCGTCGTCGCTACTCGGGTCGGCGAAGGTGAACGATTCGGCGTGTTTCAGCAGCCACGGGATCGCCCAGTCCATCAGAACGTTCTCCGTCTCGACGTCGAGTTCGGCGTCGGCATCGAGGCCCTGCAACAGCCGGCCGATCTCGTAGATCGTGTACATCTTGTCACCGTCGAGCACTTCGGCAGGTTCGCGAAATTCCAGCGGCCGTAGGTCGTCGAACTCGTCTTTCGGTCGTGGCATAGTTCGCGTTTCCTCGCTCCGGGCCTTAATCCTCCGGATCGAGATACGGACACAGCCCGACGGACGAAGTCGTCACTGATCGGTGAGTGTCGAAAGAAACGTGAAGTCTGGCGTCGCTCGGGGCGGCGCGGTCTACTCGAAGTGACTGGCAGCCGTCTCGTACTGTTCGGCGACCTCGTCCCAGTCGACGACCTCGAAGAAGGCGTCGATGAAGCTGCCGCGGTCCGGGCCGTAGTCGTAGTAGTACGAGTGCTCCCAGACGTCCAGCGCCATGATGGGGTGGGAACCCCAGAGCGCGCCCTGGTCGTGCTTGTCCACCGCGACGTTGCGGAGCTGCTTGGCGACCGGGTCGTAGACGAGCAGCGCCCAGCCACCGGCGGCCGAGGCAGCGGCCTCGAACTCGCCCTTCCAGCCCTCGTAGGAACCGAAGTCCTCCTCGATACGGTCCAGGAGGTCACCGGAGGGCTCGCCACCGCCGTTGGGATCCATATTCTCCCAGAACAGCGTGTGGAGATAGTGTCCACTGCCGTTGTGGGTGACGTTGCCGAGTGCGCCGCTCGAGGAACCGTAGTCTCCCGACTCGCGGTTCTCTGCGAGCGTCTCTTCGGCGGACGCGAGGCCGTTTACGTACCCCTGATGGTGGGTATCGTGGTGCCAGGTCAGCACCTGTTCGGAGATGTGTGGCTCCAGTGCGTCGTAGTCGTACGGAAGCGGCGGAAGTTCAGGATCGGAATGTTCGGACATGGGATATCTCCTCCATTTTCAGGGTGGGCCGGGCGACTGTTAAACGTTTAGGAGCCGTATGGTACCACACCGCACATCGACATCGCGCGCGTCACTCCCGAGCATCGTTCGCCTGGAGTCGTGGCACGGAGACGTTGACGACGGCCCCGTCCGGATCGTTGTCCTCGATCGAGAGGTCTCCCGAGAGCGCCTGGACGCCCCAGTTGGCGAGCCACAATCCCAGTCCGCTGCCGTGCTTGAGTTTCGTCTCCTCGCCCGCCTCCAGTACCGCACGCTCACTCTCTGGAATCCCCGGCCCGTTGTCGGTGACCCTGACAGTGACGGTGTTCCGGTCGGCCGTCGCGGTGATGCGAACGAACGGCTCTCTGGCGTCGTTGTGCTCGATTGCGTTCTCGACGAGGATCTTGAGTACCGTTCCCAGCGCGAGGTTGCACGCCGCATCGTCGACACCGTCACAGGTGCATTCGATGTCGATGTCGTGGTGTTCGTCCGACACTCTCCGTTCCTCCCATTCGAGCAGCGTCGCCACCTCGACGATGTCGGCGTCGTCTCCCTGTGAACGGAGTATCTCGTCGATCTCTCTGGCCTTGTCGCCCAGATCGACGAGGCTCATCGACTTCTCCTTGATCCGCTCGGCGACGGCTTCCGGTTCGACCGCGTCGCCACCGGCGATGATGCGGTCGGCGTAGCCGTACACGACGTTCATCTCGTTGCGGAGGTTGTGACGCAACACGCGATTGAGTACGTCGAGGCGCTGGAGTCGAGTCTGCTGTTCAGTAACATCGTGGAAGATCAGGATCTTCCCGCCCGATTCGTCGTGCCCGTCCAGTTGCGTCACCTGGATCTCGTATATCCGGTCGCTGTTCCCGTCTGCAAGATCGACCTGCACCGGTTCGTCGTCTGCCGAGGCGATCTCGTCGTACTGCTGGACGACGGCGTTCGCTTCGTCCCCCTGGAGCGGTGCATCGACATCGAGAATTCGCCTGGCTTCGGGATTGGCATCGGCGATTCGATCGCGCCCGTCGACGACGACCACGCCGTCTTCCATCGAGTCGATCAACGATTGCTGTGCGATTCTGTCGGTGACCGGAGTCTCATCGAGGACGTCGTATCGCCGCAGTGCGACCATTCCGGCGACACCGGTCAACACGAACGTGAGCGGTGTCGGATCGAGGTGTTCGATGGGGGTCACCCCGAACGCGTTGGCGATACTCGCGATCCACGGCGGGAGCACGATGCACAGCAGCGCCCCGGCCTGGCCGAGGTAGCGTCGGTGAGTCCCGACCGCGAGCTGGACGATCAGGACCGTCCCCGTGAGCAGTAACACGTTCGAGTAGACGATGTGAATCCAGAACCAGGGACCAGGCGTCAACGCGAGCAGCGTCACTGGTCCGTCGGTGGCGACACTCATCTCCGAGTACAACAGGTCGTGGACGCCAGCGGTCAGCGCGAGCGAGAGGCTCACCGACGGTAGGACCGACAGCGCCACAGCCGTCCTGAACGTCACGTACTCGTCGCGACCCGTGTACTGGAGTGTGAACAGGAGCCAGCAGACGGGAATGAACGCGATACCGAGCCACTGTAACTGTGACCAGAACAGCAGCCAGCGCCTGGTCGTCGCGAGCAGCACCATCCCTGTCGTCGCCGCCCACCAGGTTCCGCAGAACATCGTGATGGCGAACGGCGTCGCACCCACTCTGGGTCGCGCTCGCCACGCAAGTAGGGAGAGGGCGGCGGCGACGACGACCGACCCCCAGACGACGGTCAGCCAGATGAGATGTTCGGTCATCGAAATCCGAGCTATCAATTGTCGTGGTTCTTGTTCCTTAAGCAGTCCGGCCCGCCACATGCGGTCCGAGACCGGCCGAAAGTTTCAATAGCTTGTTCACGTATTGTGACACATGTTGACTGTAGACACGGCTTCGGTGGGGGACGTGGCCGTGTTACACGCCGAGACCGACGAGCATGCCCGTCGGGCAGTCGAGCAGTTTCTCCGACTGGAACTAGACGGCGTCAGGACGCTGTCGGTCGACGGCACGGAGGCGGCGATCGAACACGTCGAACAGGGGGATGTCGGGTGTGTCGTCAGCGAGTATCGGAGCGATTCACTGGACGGGCTCGCCCTGCTTCGAGCGGTTCGCGACCGCGATTCAGACGTGCCGTTTCTCTTCTTTTCCGACGTCGAGGAATCGCTCGCACCGATCAGAGCGATCGACGAGGGAGCGGACGGTTTCTACCGCAAGACAGAATCGACCAGACGGTACGTCCGCCTCGCCCAGCGGGTCGGCGATCTGGTCTCGGACTACGAGCGACGTGACACACTGGCCGAAACTGTTCGGGACTTCTCTCGCCTGTTCGATCGCACGGACGACGTGTTCTGGATGTACACCGCCGACTGGAAACAGGTCGTCTTCGTCAACTCTTCGTACGAAGACGTGTGGGGACAGCCGGTGTCGGCACTCGAGGAGGATCCCCGGGCCTTCCTCGACGCGACGCACCCCGACCACAGGGAGCGAGTGATCGAGACTATGGAGACGGTTTCGAACGGATCGACGGCAGAGGTCGAGTTCCGTGTCAATCCTGAGGACGAGTTCAACCGGTGGGTGTGGGTCGAGGGGGCACCGATCACCGACACCACGGGCGGGGTCGAGTACGTGGCCGGGTACGTCCGTGACATCACCGAGCGCCGCGAGCAACAACAGGAACTCGAACGACGGACACGACAGCTCGAACGACAGGCCGAACAGCGGGAGTTTTTCAACAGCGTGCTCCGTCACGACGTGCTCAACGGGATGAACGTGATTCGCGGTCGATCGGAGTACCTCGTGGACGAACTCGACGACGACGCGTACCGAGAGCAGGCCGAAACCATCTACACGTGGGCCGACGAGCTAATCGACCTGATCGATCGGGTTCGAGCGATCCTGCACGCGATCAGTGACGACGAACGCGATCGAGAACTCGAACCAGTCGGGCTCGACCGAGTCGTCGAGAAAGAAATCGAGCGCGTCGCACCAGCGTATCCGGAGGCGACCTTCGAGACCGACGTGCCAGAGGGAACGACTGTTCGGGCCAACGAACTGCTGGGGACGGTGGTGAGCAACCTGTTGACCAACGCCGTCGAACACAACGAGTCAGCGGGCCTGACCGTGACAGTGCGAGCGACCGACGAGGGGCCGTACGTCCACGTCGAGGTCGCCGACACGGGACGGGGGATCCCAGACGAGCGAAAAGAGGCAGTTTTCAGCCGTGGTGAGTCGACGCGTGGCCGGACCAAACGGGGTGGTCTGGGGCTGTACATGGTCGAGACGGTCGTTTCGGCCTACGGTGGCGCGGTGTGGATCGAAGACAACCACCCTCGCGGGACGGTCGTCTGCCTTGATCTCCCGGCGGCTGATTCGTCGGAGAAGTAACGACTGGGCCGCGCCGGCCCGAACTGTCGGTTACGATTCGCTCTCGCCGCGAGCGGCCTCGAACATCGACAGCGCCTGCTCTCGGCGCTCGCCGTGGTCGACGATCGGATCGGGGTAGTCCGGGGCGGCGTTCCGGCGCTGGGTGAGCGACAGGTCGGGCCACTCGTGGATCACCGACGGGTCGACGCCCCGAAGTTCCGGGACGTACGATTGGATGTAGTCGGCGTCGGGATCGTATCGCTCGCCCTGGGTCATCGGGTTGAAGATCCGGAAGTACGGCTGTGCGTCGGTCCCGGTCGAGGCGGCCCACTGCCAGCCGCCGTTGTCGTTGGCCGTGTCGTGATCGACCAGTCGCTCCCGGAACCAGTCGTACCCCTCACGCCAGTCGATCAGGAGGTCCTTTGTCAGGAACGAGGCGACGATCATTCGGACGCGGTTGTGCATGAACGCCTCGTCGCGAAGCTGGCGCATCCCCGCGTCGACGATCGGATATCCCGTCTCGCCGTCCTTCCAGGCTTGCAGAGCCTCCGGATCGTCGCGCCACTCGATCGGGTTCTCGTAGTCCTTGTAGTTCTCGGTCACCACCGACCGGTTCGAGAACAGGACCTGCGTGTAGAACTCTCGCCAGGCCAGTTGTGACTGGAACTCCTCGACCGACTCGCGCTGGGCGTCGGACTCTGCATCTGCCACTGCCGCCGCCGTCCGCTCGTACACCTCACGGATCCCGATCGTCCCGAACTTGAGATGCGAGGAGAGTCGCGACGTACAGTCTTCGGCCGGGTAGTCCCGGCGGTCTTCGTAGCGATAGACCCCGTCCTCGCAGAACTCGTCCAGCAACGCTCTGGCGTGGTCCGTGCCCGCAGGCGGGATCTCGGCGTCGGGCTGTTCGAACCCCAGGTCCGAGAGCGTGGGCAGCGGATCTCCCGATACGTCGGCCAGTGCCGAGGCATCGGGGGCGTCGTGGGGATCGTCTTTCTCGCGGTCGTGCCACTTCCGCCCGAAGTACGTGAACACGGCGTAGGGGTCGCCGTCGTTCGTCGTGATCTCGCCCGGCCGGTGGAGTACGGTGTCGGTGACCGAGTGACGCTCGACGCCGGCGTCGTCGAGCGCCGCTCGGATTGCGACGTCGCGCTCGATCCCCAGCCCGGAGTACGATTCCCCCCACGTCACGCCTTCGGCGTCGTACCTCTCGGCCAGCCGTGGCAGCTCGACCGTCGGATCGCCACGGGCGATCACGAGATCGCTGTCGCGATCGCGATACCACCCTCTGAGCGAATCGAGTGCGTCGAGCATGAACGCCACACGCGCCGGTGCCGCGTGGGCGAGGATCTCGTCGTCGAAGACGAAAACTGGAACTGCAGTGTCGTCGTCGGTCGCCGCGGCGAGCCCGGCGTTGTCCGTCGCGCGGAGGTCGCGACGATGCCAGTGGATGTGCATACACGATCAAGCAACTGCGCCGTTGTCAAAGCATCCCCTACGCTGTTTGTATTCCGACCGACAGTCGGTGTCGTCATGCACGGACAACGCTCCCCCACACTCGACGCTGACGAACGCTTTTGGTCGTGGTCGCCGTCGGTGGGGAGCATGACCGACGATCAGGTACTCGTCGAAATCGAGGACGGCGTCGCAACGATCACACTGAACCGGCCGGATGCGCGTAACGCGCTGTCTGCACCCGCGGCCGACCAGCTCGTTGCGGCCGTCGACACCGCCGAGGACAGCGACGCTCGTTGCGTCGTGCTCCAGAGCAACGGTGGCGCGTTCTGTGCCGGCGGCGACGTCCACGCCATGATCGAGAGCATCGAGCAGGACATCTCGCCCGCCGAGCGCGTCGAGGTCGTCGTCGGCGCCGTCAACCGGGCCATCAGGCGGGTCTTCGAGTGTCGCTTGCCGACGGTCGCGAAGATCGATGGACCTGCGTTCGGGGCGGGCGCCGGGTTGGCCATCGCCTGCGACCTGCAACTTGCGAGTCCGGCAGCGAAGATCAGCTTCGGCTTCCGTCGCGTCGGGCTCTCGATCGACTCCGGCGTCTCGCATCTGCTCCCGCGGCTGGTCGGCCTGAACACGGCCAAGGAACTGGTGTTCACCGGGGAACTGATCGACGCCGACCGGGCGCGTGAACTCGGGCTCTTCACCCGAGTGTTCGAACAGTCCTCGTTCGACGCCGGGGTCGACAACATCGTCGAGACCGTCGCGACGGGGCCGACGGTCGCGCTCGCAGCCTCGAAACGACTCCTGAACCACCAGTCCGATTCCTTCGACGCTGCCACCTCACGCGAAGCGAACGCTCAGGGTGTCGCTTTCAGCACCGCGGACCACGAGGAAGGTGCCGAGGCGTTCGTGGCGGGCCGACCGCCCGAGTTCGAGGGTCGGTGACACGCGGCGACGAGTTCGTAAACGCTTAGCAGAAGATCGATTGACGGTCGAACGATGCGCGACGACCAGCAGTTTCGACTCCGATGGTGCAAAACCATCCTAATATTATGAACTGTAGCGGACATTCGCCGCTGGTCTCGACGCTCTCCGGGTGACGGAGATTCAGTCGATCTCAGAGCGATCTTCGTAGAGTGTTACGAGTCGAGCTTCGACTTTTCGCAGATGATCTGCGGCGGTACTTTTCGAACAACCCACTTCGTCGGCGATTTCTTGAACGCTCGCTCGGCGGGGAATCTCGTAGTACCCCAGTTCTCGTGCGACAGTAAGCACCTCTCGTTGCCGGTCGGTGAGCGCAGTGGCCTGGGGTTCTCGGTACGCGTCGTACTCACCGAGCCGGTTGACAGTCACCGAGAGCTGGTCAGGGAGGTTGGCCAACAAACCCTGGAGGGCATCTTGTTGGCCGGTGACCTCGAAAAGGAGAGCGCCGTCAGTACCGTATTCCATCGGCGGGACGACAAGCAGTTCCGTATCAGTAAGGAGAGAACGAAGGCGGCTGGCGAATCCGTGTGCGGACTCCTGGACGTAGACGTAAAAACTGCGATCATCGATAGCCGTCATTTCGTACTCCTGGACGGATTCAACGGCGTCGAGGGCGCTCGTATACTCTTCGCTCCCCTCTTCTGTGTCTCCGACGATGTGGAACAGGGTCGTGACGTACTCCGGGTTCGAGAAGTTCCAGTGACGAAGGTGCGCTCGTCGAATCGAATCGTGGTCGACGAGGAACTGGTGCATCGGGTGTCTCAACTCGGGTGGGAAATAGATCTGTAACTGGAGGTATCGCATCACTGAGACGGTGGTTCGGAGTTGGTTAAAAAGGGACGGACGTGTTCGACAGAACGAATGAGTCCGACTGCTGGCAACGCAGTTGTGTGAACATGGACGAACGAGTCCCCGTGCCCGGACGGCAGATCGAGCCCGACGGGAACCGTGAGGGTACGAGAGACCGACGTAACGTTCAGACGTCTAAAAACGTCTCCTGTCGCACAGTACAGTGTGCTGTTGCTGTTGAAATCTGTAGTAGGACCCGGACCGAGCAGACTGTGACGGCAGTGTCATCGACCGACTCTGTCTGTGCGATGGTCACTGCTGACGAGGCAATCGACTTCGAACACATCGGAGCGCAGTAGAACGATGGTGAACGCACGATCTTCATGGTTCGGCTGGCTCACTCGTGGACAAGACGATCGGTTGCGTGCGACATGGCGTGTGTTGATACCGGTAGCACTTTGGCTGCTCGTATTACTCGCGACGAGTGCTGTTTTCAGGAGAGTAGTCGCGGCTCTGAGCATTCCAGAGAGCCTTCCATTTGGGCAATTCTCTGTCTTTCTCATGTATCTCCCACTGATTGCCACGTTGCTCGTTCTGGTTCCCAGACTCGACAGGCGTGCGTTGTCGGACTACGGTCTCTACACGAACTCGCCAGTCGTTCGATACCTTCTGGTCGGGCTCGGCATTGGCACTCTATCGTCCGGGATTCCAGTCGGGGTCGGCGTGGCGCTCGGATATGGCTCCGTATCTGAGACGTTTGTGAGCGGAGCGTCGGAGACAGTCGCCGTACTGATAGCCGCTGTCATCGTCGGTCAACTGGCCAATGTTTTCCTGGAAGAGTTCCTCTATCGGGGAGTTCTGATACAGAACGCCGCCGAAGGTCTGTCGAAATGGCTGGGGTCGCGGTACGCGTCGATATTCGGGAGCGTAGTCGCTATTTCACTGGTGTTCGGCGTGTCACACGTCGTATTCGGTGGGGGAGGTGGGGTCGAAGGCCGAAGCCTCTCCCTCGTTGTTTCGTCTGCGCTCCTTGGGATCGGCTGGGGTACGATCTACGTGCTTACCGGGAATCTGTGGCTCCCGATGGGGGCCCATTTCGGGTATAACATCTCGAACGCCATGGTGTTCCAGCCCAGCTATGATTCTGGCCTCTTCCAACTCCCTGCGGCGCTCGAAATCGGAATCAGCGAGCCTGCATTCTGGCAGTTGCCGAGATCGTTCGTTGCTGCGCTATCTACGATATTACTTATCGTTTGCTGGGTGTATCTCGAACGCGGTGAGGTGAGTATCGATGACCGGGTCGCTCACTGATTGGGCGTGAGAACCACGAACAACGCCTCTTCGCTCCGAAAGATCGGATACAGGCGCCACGTCTTCGTGCCTGGTGTCACTTGGGGCGCTGCTCTTGGCTCGCGTTATGCGATCGGGCCAGTCTCGGGGTTGCCGAAGACGCGATCGCTCGTTGGCATTCTTGTAGCCACCATCTCGCTGGGAGGTCTGTACGAACTCGCTAGTCGAGCACTCAGGTCACACGCTCGATGGGTTTCGCTCACATTCGGCAGCGAGGACGACAAGGGCTGGTGAATTGACCGACTCACCGCAAATAATTCGGCTGGCTGATAGTGAATTGCTGTCTACACTTGGTATCGGACTCGCGGTTACCGACAGACGACGTGGCGGATTCAATACGTGGTGTTCGCGCCGTTCTCTCCGTTCGAACCGCCGATAAATCGCTGCCCGAGGTATACGAGTACGGCGAGAAGCAACCCGACACCAGCGATATACACCGATAACAAGATCTGCTGAGCGATGTATCCCAGGAGGAGGACACCGATGACAAAGATACTTGCAGTAGCGACCAACATCCTGTCACTAACTGTTGTGGAGGGCATGTGTGAACATGTTAGACATGCGTCTCGTCCACTATTAGGTTTTACATCTGGGACAACCTAACAGGAGTCCTATTTTTTCTCGGACGGGAGTTGAGCGATACGTCTCTTTACAGACCAATCGAGGAGAGCGGTCTATGGGTGGAGAGAAGGTTCTATCATTCTCCAGCTAGATGAGAACAAACAAGACCGAGAGACGAGAACTACGACCATGACACGGGACGAGTCTCCCGATTGGGATTTCAAGGAGCGTGACGTACTGATTCTACGGGAACTCTCAGACGACCCGCAGCTCTCTTCGCGCGAACTCGCCGAACTACTCGAAGAGAAACACGACATCTCCGTCTCTCACGTGACCGTCAGCGAGTCGATCAGAAAGATGCGCCAGCACGGCGTCTTCCGGGAGGCAATCGTCCCCAACGAGGAGTACTTCAACTTCGCCCTCTTCGAGTTCAAGTTCAACCCCGAGCACTTCGAAGACGGGTGGCGCGAGGCGATGGCCACTATCCGAGACGATCGACACTCGTTGTTCTACTTCCTCTCCGACGGGGAGTACCAGTGGAAGTCCGTGATGATGTTCCAGAGCCGCAAAGCCGAGTCGCGGTGGATCCACGAGTTCTACAAGGACCACGGTAACGTCGTCCAGAACATCCGAAACTCGGTGATCCACAACGTCCTGAAGTTCCGCACCGACCCCGAGATGTTCACCGAGCTAGAGCGAGACGACGGCTAATACTGCCGGCAGTCACGCGGACGGTTGTCGAGGATCTTCCAGTCGACCGAACACAGTCGTGCGGTCGCGCCGGGACGGATCGACACCGTTCAGTATCAGAGGGGTGGCTCGTGATGCAGTCAGAGGACTTACTGTCGTTCTTTCTCGGAGATCGTCATCCCGACGTTCACGGAGAGACAGCGAGAACAGTGCGAAGGAGAAAAGAGAGACAGATGCTACAGTTTGCTCTCGGCGTCTTCGGCGAGTTCCTTCATGCGCTTGCCGACGCGGCCGGCGTCCGAGAACTCGTCTTCGCTCATCGCGGTCGCCAGCGAGTTGCCCAGGACGAACACCGCGTGCTTGTGCTCGCTCTTGGATTTGTGTACGTCCGACGGTCGCACGTCCAGTTCGCCGTAGGCGTCGAACAGCTCCGGGTCGACGCTGTCCATGTCGTCGCGGAAGAACCGCATGATCGTCACCATCTGTTCGTGCAGTTCGAGGAGTTCGTCTTTGTGCATCTTGGCACTAGTAAGCGGTGCCAATAGTATAAGAATTGCTTGTGAACGGCTACCAGTGCCTGGTTCGTCTGCTGAGCGGCGAGCGCTAGAAGACGTACTCGTCGTCGTGACCCATCATCCCGTCGTCCTCGAATCCGGGTTCGTCCTCCTCGTCCATGGGGCCACTCGTCTTGTAGGCTTTCAGGCCCGTCGAGAGGAGGTCCTCGATCGCTTCCTCGCGTTTGAGGAACTCGCCGTTCTCGACGAGTTGTGCGATCTGCATTTCGAGGTGTTCCGGGATTGTTATCTCTACCTGTGGCATCGGAACGTACGGTGCTTCGATAGACCCTCATATAAATCTGGCGGGGGCAGTTGCCGAACTTGAAAAGATAAACAATGGAAACGCGAGGATGAGTTGCTAAATCGAAAACACTCCTGCACTAAATCTAAAGCTCCGGTGTACACGGACGAGAAGCCCGATTTTCGACTCGACCACGCGACCGCCCGCGGATGAAATCGTCGCGGCACTCTACGGACGGTTGTAGACGGTTCCCCAGTCGACTGCACGCAGTCGTGCGGTCGATCTGGGAGAGACCGACAACCGTCCGTAGCAACAGTCACTCTCAAGCGTCCCCCAGCCATACGGCGGGGCATGAACGACAACGGTCCGGGGAGCGGGGCCATCGAAACGTGCCACCATCGACGGACAGGCCAGAGGAGGTATCCGTCGTGACCGACCCCAACGAGAACACGCTCTGGGCACGCGTCGTCGTCGAAGAACTCGTCGCCAGCGGCGTCGACGCGGTGTGTGTCGCACCGGGCAGCCGATCGACGCCGCTCACCGTCGCGGTCGCGCGACATCCCGACGTTCACGTCTTCTCCCACCTCGACGAGCGCTCGGCCGCGTACTTCGCGCTGGGGCGCGCACGCAGGACCGGGATACCGACGCCGCTGATCTGCACCTCCGGGACTGCGGCCGCGAACTTCCACCCGGCCGTGATCGAGGCCGATCGATCGCGCGTACCGATGGTCCTGCTCACGGCGGACCGCCCGCGCGAACTCCAGGACAGTGGCGCGAACCAGACGGTCGATCAGGACCAGCTCTACGGCGACGCAGTCCGTTCGTATCGGACGCTCCCGGAACCGGCGCCCGAAGCCCGCCGGCTCAGATCGCTCCGGACGACGATCTGTCGAGGAGTGACGACTGCGACTGGGACGCCGGCCGGGCCGGTCCACCTGAACGTCCCGATGTCCAAGCCCCTCGAACCGACGCCCGTCGAGGGTGCAGTTCCGGACGACCTCGACGAGCGTGCACCCGTCGGCGCGACGGGGCGCGACGGGCCGATGGTGCGGACGGCTCGCGGCACGCTCGCCCCTGATGACAAAATGCTCGCGACGCTCTCCCAGGCGCTGACCGAGGCCGAACGCGGGCTGATCGTCACCGGGCCAGCGAACGCCCCCGTTCCGGACCGCGAGGCCCTGGCCGCGCTCGTCGACGCGACTGGGTTCCCGGTCGTCGCCGATCCGCTGTCGGGCCACCGATTCGGCCCGCACGTCGACGGACGACCGATCTGTGGCGGCTACGACTCGTATCTCGATGCCGACGGCTGGCCGGATCCCGAGGTCGTGGTCCGATTCGGGGCTTCACCCACCTCGAAGACGCTCCGTCACTGGCTCCGGGACGCCGACGCGCGCCAGTTCGTCGTCGACCCCGCCGGTGAGTGGCGCGAAGCCGAGTTCACGGCGACCGATCTCCTCGCAGTCGATCCGACACGGCTCACCGAAGCACTCGCGGCGCGCATCGATCGAGCACCGAACGAGTGGACGGAGCGTTTCGAGGACGCTGAGGACCGTTACTGGTCGGTCGTCGAGAGTGCCAGCGACGAACAGTTCTTCGAGGGGAGCGTCGCAGCAGTCGTCGCCGAAACCGTCCCCGACCCCGCGACGCTGTTCGTCTCGAACAGTATGCCAGTCCGCGATCTCGACCGGTTCGGACGGCCCCGCGAGGCCGACGTGAGTGTCCTCGGCAACCGCGGCGCGAGCGGGATCGACGGCATCACGTCGACCGCGCTGGGGGCCGGCAGCGCCACCGACGACCCGCCCGTTCTCCTGACGGGTGATCTGGCGTACTACCACGACATGAACGGACTGCTCGCGGTCGGTCGCTGTGACGTGGACGCGACGATCGTCCTCGTCAACAACGACGGCGGCGGCATCTTCCACGAGTTGCCGATCGAATCGTTCGACCCGCCATTCACCGACCAGTTCCGGACGCCCCACGGGCTGGACTTCGAGCCGACCGGGGCGCTGTACGATCTCGACTACGACCGCGTCGAGGGGCCAGACGGACTGGCAACCGCGATCGAACGCTCGACCGGCAGCGACGGCACGCAGATCGTCGAGTGTCAGTTCGACAGCGAGCGGAGTCACCGCTTTCGGGACGACGTCCACGACCGGGTCGTCGAGCGTGTCGGTGAGACGATCTAGAGCCGGAGGATCGACAGCGTCAGCACCGAGAATCCGAAGGGGAACCACGCCCCGACCAGCGCGACGAGGCCGACGAGTCCGGTCGGATCGATCTGGAAGACGAAGAGTGCCGCGGGCACGAGGAGGCTCCACGCGCCGAAGACCAGCACGCCGACCGACGGCTGGGACTGGAGGTAGCCGATCAGGAACAGCGTACACAGTCCGACTGTGAGGTTGACAACGATGGGGAACGGCGGGAACACGGTCGAGAACAGCATCACGGGATAGAGGAAGAACGTGATCGCGGTCAGCGACAGCGACGTGCCAGAGAGTAGTCGCCGAACCGGATGGACGCCGGGGCCCACGTCGTTACGGACGTTGTATCCGGCGCTCGCGTTCCAGGCACCGGCGTCGTAGATCTGTTCGCGCTTGGCCTGACTACGGGTCCTGCTAACGCTTGCTGACCCACCGCCGGTGCTCGCTGTGCCAGCGGCGGCAGTCCCGCCGACCGTCGACTGCGAACGGTTCGGTCCACTCGTACTGGTCGAGCGCGAACTCGTTGTCCTCCCGGGACCATTCGACCGTGATCGATCCGTCCGTCTGCGCTCGTCGCGGACGCGCTCGCTGGCCGTCTGCTCTCGCCGGCGCCGCTCGGAGGGGCCTGCGTTCGTCCCCGCGGCCGTCGACTCGCTCGGTCCGGACGTGTCGGCGTCCCCCCACCCGGCGTCGCGTGCGGCGCGCGCCGCAGCGCTGTCACCGCTGTCGTTCTCTCCCGAATCGGGTTCGCTCCCCGCGTCGCCGACGTAGGCATCGTGGCCCATCCGATCGTATCGATCGCGTTCGTCCTCGTCGGTCAGGACGTTTCGCGCTTTGATCACTCGCTGGGTCGCCTCGTCGGCGTCCTCGGCGTCGTTGAGGTCGGGATGAGTCTCCTTGATCCGCTCGCGGTAGGCGTCCTCGATGTCGCTGGTCGACGCGTCAGGCGCCACACCGAGGACATCGTAGAACGTCTCTGTCATCGAGCGAACACGCGTACACGATATCGTGGAGAAGCGATATTAACGCTTGTGTCGGAATCGCCTGCCTCGCGTTCTCAGAGTTCCACGCGCTCGCCGGTCTCGGCCGATTCGACGGCAGCTTCGATCACGCGCATGTCGACGACGCCGTGCTCGCCGTCGGGGAGTGGCTCGCGATCGGAGAGGATGCAGTCGCTGAAGTAGTCGAACTCCTCTTGCATCTGCTGGGCCTCACCCATCTCGGGCAGGTCGAACGAGGCGTCGAGATCGTTCCGGGAGACGTGCAGCGCCGACGGCTTGAGGAAGGCCGGTTCTAGGACGAGCTGTCCCTCGGTACCGGTGATCCGGAGGAAGCCGTCTTTGTAGCTGTTCTGGCTGGCCGAGATCGACGCCAGCACGTCGTCCTCGTAGACGATAGTGGCGGCGGCTCGCTCGTCGGGTACGTCCTCGAACCCTTCGGCCCCCGAGTACATCGCCGACTGGACTGACACCGGGTCCCGGTCGAGGACGAACCGCGTCGTGTTGATCGGATAGACGCCGAGGTCCGTGATCGACGCCCCCGGGCCAGCGAGGTCCGGGTTCACGCGCCACTGGTCCGGGTCGGGGATCATCTCCATCAGCCGCTGGGACATGTGGCCGTGGACGTGCGTGGGTTCGCCGATGAAGCCGTCGGCGACCAGTTCGCGCATCCGCCGGACGGCCGGGTCCGTGTGCATCCGGTAGGCGATCATCAGCGTGATGTCGTCGGCGGCTTCGACCATCGCATCTGCCCGTTCGGCGCTCGATTCCATCGGTTTCTCGCAGAGCACGTCTTTGCCGTATTCAGCGGCCGCCTCGACGTAGGGCAGATGCAGGGCGTTGGGCGTCGCGACGTACACCGCGTCGTAGTGGTCGGTGCCGACGCCCTCGGTGAACTCGTCGTAGGTCATCGCCGCCTCAACGGTGTCGAAGTCCTCGGCGAAGCGTTCGGCCTTCTCGGTCGATGAACTGACGACGGTCGTCGTCTCGCAGATCTCGGACTGCTGGGTCGCCGGGATCGCGTAGTCCCGCGTCCACCAGCCGAGTCCGACCATCGCGAACCGGACGGTGCCGGAGTCCGTCTCTTGCCAGTCTCGTCGGAGGAAGTCGTCGAAGTAACCGTCTAGCTCCATGTGGAACCGATAGATTGGGACCGAGTTAAGTGTAGGAGCTACGCCGATCGCTCAAAACCGAACCAGACCGTCCACTGTTCGTTTATCCGTGGTCGTCTTTGTTTCCGACATGGATCCGCGAGGATATCTCGCGGCGATGGCGAGTGCAGGAGTTGCGGCGACCGCTGGGTGTACAGCCGTCGGCGGATCGGAGACGCTCTCGGACCCGACCGTTCACGAGGAGTCCCCCGGGCGGCGCAGTCTCGAATTCACGGCCGATGGCGAGGATATCGGATCGTTCGGCGTCGACGGAGGTGTCACCGGCGGCGTGATCAGTCTCTCGGCCGAACTCTGGCACCGCGATGGGACGACAGTGAAATCGATCAGGCTCGGCGTGTGGATGCCGACCGACGGAGATGGTGCCGGGAACGAGGACGTGGCCGTCGTGGCCCCCATTCAGGGCGACAGCTCACCGCCGCCGTCGATGACGCTGTCAGCACACCCTCGGCCGCCGCGGTCGGTGATCGAGATAACCGATCTGGACGATCTGGCCGACGAGACGATCAGCACGCTCGATCTGCTAGTGAGGCCGCGGTCGCGTTCGACGTGGCGATCGAACTCGAGAGCGGTGGCCTCACCGGCTCGAACTACACGCTCGACGGCGAACTCGAACTTGATTTCCCGTCACTGGGGGAATGAGATCGTCGGATTGGGACGCTATCCGTCCCACTCCAGCACCGTCGCGGCCCAGGTGTAGCCAGTCCCGGCGGCGAGAAAGAGGACCACGTCGCCCGAATCGAGCCAGCCGCGATCGCGGGCCTCGCTGGTGGCCAGTCCCTGATCGACGCTCTGGACGTGGCCGTACTCGTCGAGGTAGAAGTGGTCCGTCTCCTCGAGCCCCAGTTGCTCACAGAGGTGTTGGTGGAACGAACGCTTCATGTGGGTGATCGCGGCGAAGTCGACGGCCTCGCGGTCGTAGCCCGACCGTTCGAGCGCCTGGTCGGCGACAGACAGGAAGTTCGGGAGACTCACCTCGGCAAGTCGCGCTTTCATCGACTCGTGGTCCGGGACGCGCAGCGAGTGCATCCCGCGCTCGACCGTCTCGGCAGTCGTCGGGTGTGCCGTGCCGCCCGCGGGGACGATCACGTCGCGCGAGAAACTGCCGTCCGTGATCGCGGCGCTCTCTCGCACGGTCGCCAGGGCTCGATCCGGTGCGTCCGCTTCCAGCACCATCGCACTCGCGCCGCTCCCGAAGTTGAACATGAACGACGTGTCCTCGTCCTCGTAATCGACCAGGTCCTCCTCGCGACTGGCGCTGACGAGGAGGGCCCGATCCACGGATCCGGCCTCGATCTGGGCGCGGGCCTCGCGAATGGCGATCGGTGCGCCGGCACACAGCGCGTAGCTCTCGCTGGCGTACGCGTCGGTCGCGCCGATCCGTTCGGTCACGTCCGCCGCGAGACTCCAGACGACGTGGTCTTTCAGTTCGCTGCCGTGGTAGCTCACCAAATCGAGTGTGTCCGGATCGACGTCGGCGTCTCGCAACGCCTGTTCGGCAGCCGAAACGCAGAGATCACTGGGCTGTTGGCCGTCCGCGACGTGTTTCGAGCGCACTCCCATCTTCTCGACGACGACCGATTCGGGTATCCCTGACCGGGCAGCGATCTCCGCACCCGTGATCGTCTCGTCGGGGAGCGCGACACCCAGTCCCGTACAGTGGACCGTCATCGCTCCCCCCACAGGCGTTCGGGGAGTCGTCTGGCGACCGGCCCTCCGAGGCGGTCACGTACCGTTCCGACCAGTCCGTCGGGCACGTAGAGGACGAACAGGACGAAGACGACGCCGACGTACAGGCTGGCGTGGCCGTTCAGCGCGGCCGTGATGAACCCCTCGACGGTGAGGCCGCCAACAAGTTCCGTCGTCAGGACCCCCTCGCTCAGGGCCTCTCGAAGGTAGGGCAACAGCCCGCCGCCCTGTCCCTGTTTCGAGAGGAACTCGCGAATGACCTCGTCGAAGAGGTGGCCCCAGAGCGGGCCAGCCAGCGTCCCGAAGCCGCCGATGATACTCGCCAGCAGGGCGTCGCCGCCCGTCAGGAAGTAGAAGCCCGTCTCCGGCGTCACGGAACGTTTGAAGCCGGCCAGCAGGCCACCGGCAACGCCGCCGAAGAAGCCACTGATGGCGAACGCGCCCAGCTTGTAGCGGAACGTGTCGTAGCCGATCGCTTCGGCGCGCTCCTCGTTCTCACGGATAGCGACCATGACGCGACCGAACGGCGAGTGGACGATCCGCTGCATCCCGAGATAGCACAGCAGGACGACGACACCGATCGCGTAGAACGACACCGTCGTCGTCCCGAGCGTGTGCCCGAACAGTGTCAGCGTGTCGCCGGTCAACGTCCCGAGCGCGACCGTCAGCTGGTCGACATACGGGACGCCGAGTTCGAACCCGCGAGCGCCGCTGAGGGCGATGCCGTCGCGGGGGTTCGAGCCGACGTAGTCCCAGTCGCGCACGAAGACGTACATGACCTGCGTGAACCCGAGCGTGATCATCGCGAAGTAGACGCCCGTCAGCCGGAAGGAGACGAGCCCGATGACCACGGCCAGCACCGTCGCCAGGACCGCACCGATCAGCAGGGTGGCCACGAACGGCGTCTCCGGTGGGAGTAGCGGGACCTTGCCGTTCGCGATCAGGAGGACCGTGTACGCCCCGGTGCCGTAGAAGGCGGCGTGGCCGAAGGAGAGGTAGCCCGTGTAGCCGCTGATGAAGTCGAACGACATCGCGAACAGGGCGAAGTACAGCACCCCGACCATCGTCTCCATCCGCGGGAGGAGGGCCACGGTCTCGTTCGCCAGCGGTGACTGGGACAGGAGGTGATAGACGGCCGGGTAGGCCGCGAGCAGGGCGATCACGACCAGATAGACCTGCTGGCGCTGGATCGACTCGACGGGCCAGCTCGTCTCCAGTCGCTGCCGGAGCTCGGTCGCGGAGCTAATGGCCACCCACCTCCTCGACGCCGTAGATGCCCTGTGGTCTGACGATCAGTGCCACGACGAGAATGAGGAAGATGGCGACTTCCGGGAGCCACGTCCACGTGACGACGACGTTCTGGAACCACCACGTCGTCGTCGCGTCGACCAGTCCGACGACCAGTCCACCGACGACGGTCCCGCGGAACGTGCCCAGTCCGCCGATGATGACGACGACGAACGCGGGCAACAGCGTGTCGGCGGCCAGCGGAACGCTCGCGCCCCAGACCTGGTCCCACATCAACAGTGTGCCGGCGATCCCGGCGATGCCGGCCCCGAGAGCGAACACGACGGTGAACACGCGCCGCACGTCGATGCCCAGCGCCTCGGCCATCTCGCTGTCCTCGCTGCCGGCCCGGATGAACAGCCCGTAGCGAGTTCGGGTGAGGAAGCCCCAGATCCCGGCGACGCTGAGCGCCCCGAGGAGGATCTCGAAGAAGACGAGTCCGCGGACCGAGAGCGGCCCCAGCGACTGCGTGGTTTCCAGGAACACGGGAATCGTGCCCAGCGCCTGTTGCCACTTGGCGATGGGCTGGAGCCCGTAGAACTGGACGACGATGCGGACGAGTTCTTCGAGGACGAGAGTCAGGCCGAACGTCAACAGGATCTGATAGATCGGCGGTCGGTCGTACAGCGGCCTGATCAGGCTCAGCTCGATCGAACCGCCCAGCGCCGCGAGGAGCCCGAAGACGACGGTCATCGCGACGAAAAACAGGGCCAGACGAGTCCAGGGCCCGGTCCCGTTCGCGACCGTCAGCACCATCACGAGGCCGCCGAGATACGCACCGATCATCGTCAGCGCACCGTGTGCGAAGTTGAGTACGCCGAGCAGTCCGAAGATCAGCGTCAGTCCGGCCGCGATCATGATGTAGATCGCCGACTTGGCGAGGCCGCGGACGACGACACCGGCCAGTACGTCGGGCTGGAGGAAATCGAGGAGTCCGTCGACGAAGCCGGTCTGGAGGAGCGCGACGGATAGCGAGTCGACCGGAATCATGCCGACAGGTACCTCCTGAGCCGTTCGTCGTCGGCCGACACCGCATCGGCGTCGCCGTCGTCGACGACGCGACCGTTGTCCAGTACGTAGAACCGGTCCGCGAGGTCCAGCGCCAGTGGGAGGTTCTGCTCGACCAGTAACATCGTGGTCTCGCTGGCGGTCGCGGCGAGCGCCTCGGCCACGTCGGCCACGATCTGCGGGGCCAGTCCCTCGCTGGGTTCGTCGACGAGCAACAGGTCGTTGTCGCCCACGAGCCCGCGCCCGAGCGCCAGCATCTGCTGTTGGCCACCCGAGAGCGTCCCGGCAGGCTGATCCCGGCGCTCGTCGAGGATCGGGAACGTCTCGAAAGCGACCGACAGCGCGTCGGCCACGTCCGACCCGTCGGGCACCGACACCCGGAGGTTCTCCTCGACGGTTAGCTGTGAGAAGATCCGTCGATCCTCGGGGATCCAGCCGACGCCCATGTCGGCGACCTCGTGGGTCCGCAGCCCGGCAAGGTCGGTGCCGTCGTAGCGAACGGTGCCGCTCCGTGGCGGCGTCAACTGGAGCACCGAGCGCAGCGTCGTCGTCTTGCCGACGCCGTTGCGTCCCATCAACGCGACGACCTCGCCGCGTTCGACCGACAGCGAGACGCCTTCGAGGATGTGACTCTCGCCGTAGTAGGTCTCGATGCCGTCGACTTCGAGCAGCGACACGCTACGCGACCCCCTCGGTGTCGTCACTGTTTCCGGTTTGGCTGCCGTTACCGTTCCCGGAGCCGCCAGCGAGATCGCCGGTCTCGTAGCCCCCGAGATAGGCTTCCTGGACGGACGGATCGGCGCGGACGGCTTCGGGTTCGCCGTCGGCGATCACCGAGCCCTGATTGAGGACGACGACGCGGTCGGACACCTCCATCACGATGTCCATGTTGTGTTCGACGAGCAGGACGGCGTGATCCTCGGCCACGTCCTCGATCAGCGTGATGATGTCGTCGACGCTCTCGGAGCTGACGCCGGCGTTGGGTTCGTCTAGCAGGAGTACGTCCGGATCGCCGGCCAGTGCGATGGCCACTTCGAGCTGTCGTCCCGCCCCGTGGCTCAAGTTCTGCGCGAGGTCGTCCGCTCGATCAGTGAGGCCGACCCGGTCGAGGATCGAGCGCGCGGCCGCGATGTCGTCCTCGTATGCGTCGGTCGTCCGCCAGATCGTGCCGGCGTGGTCGCTGTGGGCCTGCACCGCGATGCGGACGTTCTCCAGCACCGTCGACGTGGGGAAGACGTTCGTGATCTGGTAGGACCGATGGACTCCGAGGCCGGCGATATCGTCCGGCGGTCGTTCGGTCACGTCCAGCCACTCCCCGCCCGATCTGAGTTCGATCCGACCGCTCGTCGGGTCCTGGGCCCCGGTCAGCAGATCGAAGAACGTCGTCTTGCCAGCGCCGTTGGGCCCGATCAGCGAACACAGCTCGTCGTCCAGTTCGAAGTCGACGCCGTCGACGGCGGTGATGCCGCCGTACCGCTTGGTGAGCCCGCGCGTTCTGAGCATGTTACAGCGAGCAGTTCATGTCGTCGCTGTCGGCCGGAATCGTCACCTGATCACCGGAGATCCGGGCCAGAGGTTCGCCGGGCTGGATCAGCGAGTCCCAGCTATCGGCCCACTCGTCGGCCGTCGGGACGGGGTTGGCGACGGTCATCTCCGAGCGTGCCTGATTGTTGTACTCCTGGAACGTGTAGCCGTTCTCGCCTTTCGGCGTGTCCGTGACGGTCATGCCCTTTAGCGCGCCCGTGATGTCGTCGGGGTTCGTCGACCCGCCCTCCTGGACGGCCTGGTGGATCGCGGACGCGCCGGTGAAGGCTCCCGAGGTGAACAGGTCGGGGACGACACCGTAGGCACTGGTGTAGCTGTCGATGAAGGCGTCGTTGATCTCGTTGTCGTACTGGTTCCAGTGGTAGCGCGTGGTGAACGGCCCCAGTTTCGAGTTCTCGATTTTCTCCTGGGTCAGTGGATCGCCGAGCACCCGCTGCATCGTCTGGCCGACGACCGAGTTGGTGATCCGGGTCGCGAACCCACCGAACGCACGGTACGAATAATCGCCCGAGAGGAAGCTACTGAACAGGTACGGCAGCGTCGAGACGGTGAAGCCGCCGACGATCCCCTCCGCGCCCGCCTGTTCGGCGTTGTCGAGCAGACCGCCCCACTCGGAGTAGCCCTGGTTGACGAAGCGTTCGCCGACGATCTCGATCCCCTCCGATTCGAGCACGGAGCGGTAGTTGTTGACCACCGCACGGCCGAAGCTGTAGTCGGCGCCGAACAGGTACACCTTCGATACGTCCGTCTCGTTTGCGACGTAGCGACCGCCAGAGCGGGCGTCCATCGCCGTGTTCTCGCTGGCCCGGTACACGAGGTCGTTGCAGGTCTCGCTCTCCGACGTGATCCCCGCCGAGGCCGCCGGCCCGACCATCATCGGGACCGACGCGGCCGTCACGACGTTCGTGATGACGCGGGAGGCCGCACCCGAGGACGAACAGCCAAAGAGCATATCCACGTTCTCGTTGCTGACCAGATCGGTCGCCGCCGACTGGGCCGCGTCGGCCGTGAACTCCGTGTCTCGGACGACGAGTTCGTAGTCCACGTCTCCGACCGACAGCGTCGTAGAGCCGGTACTCACGTCGCTCGGTGGGTCGGTGTCGCCCTTGTAGGCCAGACCAGAGAGGAATCCCCACAGTCCCTGCTGCCCGTAGTACGCCAGGTCTCCCGACAGTGGCTGGAGGACGCCGATCTTGAGACTCCCCGACACCGACTCGGCCGTCGTCGAAGTACCTTGCATACTGGTGTCCGTATCCGTGGCTGTGTTCGTGTCCGTGTCAGCGTCGCCGCTCGCATCTGTTTCCGTTCCGTCGCCACCGTCTCCCGAGCAGCCCGCAAGCGCGACGACGCTCGCGGCACCCAGTGATCTAATCGCCTGCCGCCGTGTGACAGTCCGGTCCATAACGAATAATCGTTCACGGCCCACCGACAAAGGCACAGAGGTTCACATGTTAACGAGCGCCGAAACAGCCGCCATAGCCGGATCACACTGGTGACTGTGGCTATGTACTGGTGATCGTCGGAGCCGGGGCGACAATCATCGGTAAGAGACGACAGTAAACCGTCTCACTCGATATCGTTCAGCGCCTCGATGACGCGGTGGATCATCTTGCGCTGCCCCCGGCGGAGGTTCTTTGAGACGGCCGGTTTCGACACGTCGAACTCGTCCGCGAGGTTCCCGAGCGTCGCGTCCCGGGGCGTCTCGAAGTAGCCACCCGAGACGGCCGCTTCCAGCGTCTCCCGTTCGGTGTCCGAGAGGTCCTGACACCCCTCGATGAGCGTCATCGCTGCGCCGGCGTTCTGGACGAGGTCGCCCATCTCCGGAAGGCTCGTGTCCGTTCGCTCCACCACGTCGTACTCGTTGTTCCGGTCCAGTTCCGAGAGAGCGTCGTCGGCCTGACCGCCGGTGTCGAAGCCGACGTGCCAGACTTCGCTCCCGTCTTCGATGTAGAACGGGCCCGTGATGTAGCCGTCGTTGGTCCTGATCGTCGCCATCGCGTCTGTCTCTGCGATCACCGTCTTGATCTGGGCGACGTTGTCGCGACGGGCCATCAGCGTGTAGTCGTCCATGTTTCCGTGTGCGCGCAACGTGTCCAGTCCGTTGGACAGCTGGGATCTGTCCGTGGCTTCGACGACCATCCGCGTCTCGAGTTGCCGACTCCGACGGTCGAAGTCCCAGTGGATCGCCGAGAAACTCACGCCGTGGTCCGCCGTGGTATCGATGAACGGACAGTCGTACTGCTCCATGTCCATCGAGAGTTCTATCATGGGCGTGCTGTTCCAAACCTCACGCTAGACCGTGATAAACAATTCCGCCCTCGAAGGAAGTAAGCTGTTCGTTATCGCTCCGTCGAACTCGCGCTCATACGAATCGTTGTAACCGTTATCCCGGACCTCCAATAGGCCGTATCACGACCCGAACTCCTCGACCACCGCCGATCGATCGATCTTGTCCGGGCCGCTTCGCGGGAGTTCGTCGACGAACACGAGATCACGCGGCCGCTTGAACCGCGCCAGGCGGCCGTTCAGGAAGTCGGTCAGCTCGTCGAGTGACAGCGACTCGTCGCCGACGACCACCGCCCGGCCGACCTGCCCCCACTGCTCGTCGTCGATGGGGACGACGACGGCGTCCGAGACTTTCGGATGGTTGGAGACCGCGTCTTCGACCTCTGGCGGGAAGACGTTCTCCCCGCCGCTGACGTACATATTCTTCTTGCGACCCTCGATGCTGACGTACCCGTCCGCGTCGATCTTTGCGAGGTCGCCGGTCGCGAGCCACCCGTCGTCGCCGAACGTGGCGTCGGTCTCCTCGGGCCGGTGCCAGTACTCCGTCGCGGCGTGGGGCGAGCGGAGTTCGAGTTCGCCGATCTCTCCCCGATCCAGTGCCCGCCCGTCGTCGTCGACGATTCGAACGTCGACGTGCATCGCCGGGACACCGACCGTGTCGGCCTTCTCTTCGGACCAGTCGTCGGGCATCGCGAAGTTGTTCGGCCCACACTCGGTCAGTCCGTACCCCTGCGAGAGGTCGACGCCGCGATCCCACCACGACGAGAGCACGGACTCCCGGCAGGGACCACCGCCGGACTTGACGAAACGAAGCGAGGAGAGATCCGTGTCGCCCCAGCGGTCGTGTTCGGCCATCATCCGAAGGACTGCGGGCACTGCCACGAGGACCGACGCCGATCGCTCCTCGATCAACGAGAGCACCTCGCCGGGGTCGAACGACCGCGCGATGGCGAGGGTCCCACCCATGTGGAAGAACGGGACCGTGAGGACGTTCCAGCCGCCGGTGTGGAACATCGGGAACGTCAGTGGCGTCAGGTCGTCGTCACGCAAACCCCACGCGGTGATCGTGTTAGTCGCGTTCCAGACGATCCCCTCGTGGCTGAGAACCGTCTCTTTGGGCGTCCCGGTCGAGCCGCCAGTGTGGAGGAAGATGTGAGGGTCCGACGGAGCGAGCGCCGGGCCGTCGTATGCCGTTCCGTCGTCCGGCAGGGCTTCGTCGTACGCCCGCCAGTTCACTTCCGCTGACTCGTCCTCGCTCGGCAGCGACAGGACCGGGCAGTCCAGTTCGGTCGCTGCGAGCGCCTGTGATACGTCCTCTGCGAAGGGAGCTTCGACCACGACCAGCGAGGGCCCAACGTCGTCGAGCAGTTCTGCCGTCTCCGGCGGCGCGAGCCGATGGGACAGGGGAGCGAGGACCCCGCCGGTCTTTCCCGTCGCGAAGAAGAGGTCGACGAACTCGGGTCGGTTCCGGGAGACGACGGCGACACGACCACCGGCATCTTCGTCGCCATCGTTGCGCGTGACACCGTACTCGGCCAGCAACCGCGCACAGCGGTTCGCCCGCCGATCGAGGTCGGCGTAGGTGAATTCCCGCCCGGTCGTCGCGTCGATGAGGCCCACTCGGTCTGGCGAGAGAGCGGCCCGCCGGGCGCTCCAGTTACCGACCCAGTGCTGGGGGCCGTGTTCAGACATCGTCGAGGAACGTTCGCAGGTGTTCGTTGACGCTGTCCGACTGCTCGATGAAACAGAGGTGGGATCTCCCGTCGATCGGTTCGAATCCCGCGTCGGGAAGCTCGTTTGCGAGCAGTTTCGCGTTCTCGAAGGGGACGACGCGGTCGTCAGTCCCGTGGACGATCAGTGTCGGTTCCGTGATCTCGCCGAGGCGGTCGCTCACGTCGAACCCCCCGACGGCGGCGACCTGCCACTCGTACGCCTCGTCGGAGGGATCGGTTTCCAGTCGCCACTCCACGATCCGATCGATCACGTCCGACCGCTCCTCCCAGAACGTCTCCGTGACGGCCGGGCGCATCTTGTGACGGATCCGCTCTGCCCGGTCGTACTCTTCGGGCACGTTCAGCATCTGTTGCTGTGTCTCGTCGGGGATCGGAACCGACTCGTCGCCGCCGTGGGTCGTCGCCAGGAGCGTGAGTGATTCGGCCCGGTCGTAGTCCAGCGCGTACTGCTGGGCGATCATGCCGCCGAGACTCGCCCCGACGACGTGAGCGGACTCGATCCCCGCGTCGGCGAGGACCGCTTCGAGGTCGCCCGCCATCTGCTCGGTCGTGTATGGTCCCTCGGGCTCGTCGGAGTCGCCGGTCCCGCGGTTGTCCCACACCAGCGTCTGATAGTCCTCGCCCAGCGCCTCACGCTGCCAGCGCCACATCCATGTTCCGTAACTCAACCCCTCGACGAACGCGATCGTGTCTGCATCCGACGGTCCCGAGAGCTCGTAAGAGAGTCCAACACCGTCGTTCGAGGCGATCGGCATACACGTAGTTGATCCGGAGCATGCATCAACGTTGACGTTCACGTGTGAACCTTCGACCGCCGTTGGGGATACCGACCGTACTCGATCATCGACGGTGTAGAAATGATCACGACACAGCGACACGAATTTTGACTTTCGCTAGAGTTTTAGGACTCCACTGTGCACCCACTGGTATGAATTTACACGCCAGGGAAATCAACGAGGACGTTCGTGAACTCGGAGAACTCCTCGGCGAAGTGCTGGAGGCACAATCGTCGACCGACGCGTTCGAAACTGTCGAACAGATTCGTACGTCGTCGATCGACTACCGTCGCGGTGATGCCGACGACCGTGGGGACGTCGAGCGCATTCTCGACCGGCTCTCGCCCGATATGCAGGATATCGTCGCGCGTGCCTTTACGACCTATTTCGAGCTCATCAACCTCGCAGAGGAACGTCAACGGGTCCGTGAGATCCGTGAAGGGAGCCAGGAAGGAACGCTCGAGGACAGCGTCGAAGCGGCCGTCGAGAAACTCTCGGATCGCGGCGCGGACGCCGAGACCGTCGAGCGGGTGCTCGACGACGTACTCATCGAACCGACGTTCACCGCTCACCCGACCGAGGCCCGCAGGAAGACCGTCAAGGCGAAGCTTCGCTCCGTGGCCAACGACCTCGAAGAACTCGACGAAGTGCGTCTGACCGACAGCGAGGAGGCGCGCATCGAAGACGACCTCGCGGCCGAGGTCACGAGCCTCTGGCAGACCCCACAGGTCCGTGACCGACGACCCGAGGTCACCGACGAGGCGCTCAACGTCCAGTGGTACATCGAGAACGTCCTCTTCGAGGTCATCGATCGGGTGTACGACGAACTCGAAGCCGCCATCGACGAGGAGTACGAGGACGCCGTCGAAGTCCCCAAACTCTACGAGTTCCGTTCGTGGGCCGGCTCCGACCGAGACGGGAACCCATTCGTCACGCCGGAGATCACCGAGGAGACCCTGGAACGCCAGCGCGACGTGGTCCTGCCGCTGTACCGCGACCGTCTCAAGGAGCTGTCGGGCGTCCTGAGCCAGGACGCGAGCAATATCGAGACGACCGAGGAGTTCGAGGAAGCGCTCGCCTCGCACAAGAACGACCTCCCTGGCGTCGCGCCGGAGGCCGAAGAGCGCTACCCCGACGAGCCGTACCGTCAGAAGCTCAAGCTGATGCGTGAGAGCGTCTTGCGAGTCAGCGACGTCCGCTCTGGAGGGTACGGTGACTCGCAGGAACTCCTCGACGACCTTGGCGTGATCGCCGACGACCTCCGGGCCAACAACGCCGACGTGATCGCCGAGTCCCACGTCGATCCCCTGCTCCGAAAGGTCGACACCTTCGGTTTCACGCTCGCTGGACTGGACATGCGGGACCACCGCAAGATGCACACCGACGCCATCGCGGAGACGGTCGAGGAGGAAGGAATCGACTACGCCGACCTGGACGAAGACGGGCGTGTCGAGTTCCTCACCGAGGCGATCCTCCAGGAGGGCCAGATCGTCGACATGGAGGACACCGACGGCCTCTCTGACGATTCCGCGCGCGTGATCCGCCGGTTCCGTAAGCTCGCCGACTGGCAGCGGGAGTTCGGCGTCGACGCGATCGACACCTACGCGATCAGCTGGTGTGAGGAGCCCAGCCACGTCCTCGAAGTCCTCTTCCTGGGCGACCAGGCCGGCATCGTCGATCTGCCGGGCTACTGCGGGCTCGACATCGTCCCGCTGCTGGAGTCGAAGTACGCGCTGGACGGTGCCCGTCGCATCATGGGAACGCTGTTCGAGAACGAGGCCTACTCGAAGGCACTGGAGGCTCGCAACGGCGTCCAGGAGATCATGCTGGGGTACTCCGACTCCAACAAGGAGAACGGCTACCTCGCCGCCAACTGGTCGCTGTACCGCAATCAGAAGCGTCTCGCGAACATCACGAACGACTTCGACGTGGACATGCGGCTGTTCCACGGCCGGGGCGGTTCGATCTCCCGCGGTGGCGGACCGATGAACGACGCGATGCTGGCGCTGCCCAACGAGACGGTCACGGGCCAGATCAAGTTCACCGAACAGGGCGAGGCGATCGCCGAGAAGTACGCCAACGAAAACATCGCCGAGCGCAACCTCGAACAGATGCTGAACGCGCAGGTGCGCGCTCGCTTCAACGCCCTCGAAGAGCCCGTCGAAGAGATCCCCGACGAGTGGGACGAAGCGATGGAGACGGCCTCGGAAGCGGCCCGACAGAAGTACGAGTCCCTGCTCCAGACCGACGGTTTCGTCGACTTCTTCGAACAGGCGACGCCGATCACGGTCATCGAGAACCTCAACATGGGTTCGCGCCCGGCCTCGCGCTCGGGCGACCGCAGCGTCGAGGACCTGCGAGCGATCCCGTGGGTGTTCTCGTGGACCCAGGCCCGCTGTATCATCCCCGGCTGGTACTCGATCGCGACCGGCCTGCAGGCGTACCTCGACGACGGTGGCGACATCGAGACGCTCCAGAAGATGTACCAGGAGTGGCCGTTCTTCCAGACGAAACTGGACAACGCCTCGCTCGCGCTGGCCCGGACGGACTTCGACATCGCAGAGCAGTATGCGGACCTGGCCGACGACGACCTGCGCGAGCGGATCTTCCCGGACATCAAGCAGGAGTACGAGGACACGGTCGATCTGGTCACGCAGATCACGGGTCAGGACAGCCTGCTCAAGCGCGACTGGCTCGAACAGAACCTCGATCGTCGTAACCCCTACGTCGACCCACTGAACCTGCTGCAGGTCCGCCTGCTGGCACAGAGCCACCTCACAGAGACCGAGCGCCGGACGCTTCGTCTGACGGTGCAAGGGATCGCGGCCGGGATGAAGAACACAGGGTAAGCTACGTTCGTCCTCGCTCTGGAGCTGTAAGTAGCCGAATTCTTTTTGACCAACCCACGAGAGCATCCGGCTATGGCACTGGAAACTGTCCTACTGGCGCTCGGTCCGAACGACGACAGCCGTACCGACGAACTCATTCAGGCAGCGAACGACATCGCGGGGCCGTCGGGTGCGTCGATCGTTATCGCACACGTGTTCACACCCGAGGAGTACGAGGAGGCGACCGAGCGACTCGACTTCGCCGACGCCGCCGACGCTGACGTCGACCAAGTAGCCCAGCGGCTTTCGATCGTACGGGAGGTCGCGAAAGGCCTGGAAGCGGCCGATATCGACTACCACATCACGGGCCGGATCGGCGAACACGGAGCCCGGATCGTCGACATCGCGACCGAGGAAGGCGCCGACCACGTGATCGTCGGCGGCCGCCGCCGATCGCCGACCGGCAAAGCGGTGTTCGGATCGACGGCACAGCACGTCCTGCTCGAATCCCCCGCCCCAGTCACGTTCGTCCGGGGCAAAGAGTAGTACGGCGGGTTACAGTCGGCCTCGTACCGGGGGTGAAAACCACACTATTCACTCCAGCCGATCGACTCGGAGAGGTATCGGTACGTCGGTGCGCTAGTTGCTCGGGTGATTCGTGTTGTTTTAGTTCGGAATGATGTCGCTCGGAGTCCTTAGAGAGTAGCAAAGAACTGAACGCCCTCGGCCCGCTCGACGGCGTCTGTGCCGGATATCCTCGTTTCACTCGGATAGTGCCGGCGCAGACCCCGCGAGACGCACCTCGCCCGTTCATCCGCCAGGACCCACCGCAAGACAGCACCGCGCCACACGCCTCCCCAGCCGATTCACTCGCTTCGCTCGTTCATCCCTCGCACAGTGTGGTCGCTCGACGGAGCGAGCGACAGCGCGCGCCGACCCGAATTGTTCAGTAGTTCACCGGTATTGACCACGGCTATGTGGTTGGCATTCGCGCGAACGAGCGGTCCGAAGGACCCGGTAGTGAGCGCGATTCACTCGTCCAAGCGAAGCGAGGACGAGCCTTTTTCACCCATGTTTTTGCCGCGAGCGGTTCGCCGCAGGCGAACCCGAGCGGGAAAAAGATGGTCAGCCAGCCAGCGCCGCGTCGATCACTTCCAGCGGGTGACGGATCTCGTAGCCGCTCCCGTGTTCCATCTGCATCGAACAGGTCGGGCACTCGGTGAGGCCGGTCTCGGGTTCGGCGCTCTCCATGTGGTCGAACATCTCTTCGCCGATGGCCATCGATTTCTCGTACTTCTCGGACTTCCAGCCGTAGGTGCCCGAGATGCCCGAACAGGAGTCGCCGACGTCCTCGATGTCGACGCCGTCGAGGTCCCGGAACAGTTCGACCGCCTGTCGTTCGAGTCCCTGATTGCGGGCGTGACACGGCGCGTGGTACGCCAGGTTCGGGAAGTCGACAGAGGCCTCCGAGAGTTCGCCCGACAGGTCCTCGTGGATACGGAGGTACTCGACGGCCTCGAAGGTGTGCTCGGCCACGTCCTCGACGCCGTCGATGTCGAACAGTTCCGGATACTCCTGACGCAGCGCCATCGAACAGGAGGTACAGGACGCGATAGCGTCGTACCCCTGGTCGACGAGATCGGCGAACGAGGAGATGTTGACCTCGGCACCGCGGCGGGCGTCGTCGAGCATCCCGTTTGCGAACATCGGCGTGCCCGAACAGCGCTGTTCGGGGACGACGATCTCGTAGCCGAAGTGCTCGAACGTCGAGACGAGCGCCTTCGCGACCTCCGGGGTGTTGTAGTTCGAGTAACAGCCGTGGAAGTACGCGATCTTCTTGTCGGCGTCGCGGGCCTCACCCATCCGTTCGCGGGCCTCGCGGGCGCGTTCGCGCGACACCGATGCGCCGCCGCGGTCGGCCCACCACTCGCGGAACGTCTGGGTCGCGAACTCGGGGAACTCGCGTTCGCTGGTGACACCGAGGGTCTTCTCCATGAGCCAGCGGGCCGGGCCGAAGTTCATCGCGACGTTGGCGAGGCGTGGCACCTTGCTGGCGAACCACGCCGAAGTCCGGTAGTTCGCGAGGATGCGGTTGCGCCAGTACTTGACGGAGAGTTTCGACATCTGGTCGTCGACGTACTCGCCGCGGGCCTCGTTGTGCATCTGGCTCAGCGGGACGCTCGACGGGCAGGCGTCGTCACAGCGCATGCAGTTCGAGCACTCCGTGATCGTGTCGTCGATGGCGAACTCCTCGCTGTCGTCGCTCTGTTTGAGCCGCCACTGTTCGGGCCCCTGGAACTTCGGCCCCGGGAAACTGTCGTCGACTTCGGCCACCGGACAGTTGGTGTCACAGGTCGAGCACTTGGTACAGGAGTCGGCGCCGGGACGCAGGTCCATCGTCCCATCGTCGGGGAACACCTGCACCGGTTCGAAATCCTCGCCCGTGTTCGGTTCCGTCGGTTCGAACTGCTCGTCGGTCGGCGTGTCTGCTGAATCACTCATGTCAGATCCTCCACTGCCTGTCTACCCGCGGCGTAGCCAGTCGCGATCGAGACGCCGCTACCCGATTTTTCGGCGGCGAAATCGTACCCTCCGAGCGTCGCGCCAGCCGCTCTGAGGTTGTCGAACTCCACGCTACCACTGCCGTCGCGCGGTCGCAGATCCGGACCCACGTCGACGCCGAAGCGAGCGAACGAGTGGTCGTCGAAGACGCCGTCCTCGAACCAGTCGTACCGGTTCTCTGGGTGTGGGACGTGGCAGTCGAAGACGGGCTCTCTAACGCCGCTTCGGTCACTCTCGACACCCTTGCTGACGAGTCCCCCAGTCGCCAGGACGTACTGGTCGGCGCTGTAGGGGACCTGTGCGCCCTTGCGGTCGACGACCACGTGCTCGATTCGTTCTTCTCCCTCGTAGTCGACGACGGGGTTACCGGCTTCGAAACTTGCCCCAGCCTCGTCGAGGGCCTCGAAGAGTCGGTCTTCGAGGCGCAGTCCCGGCAGCGAGGGCGGCCCCATCGGGACCTCGAACACCGCCGCGCCGAGGTCGTCTTCCAGCGCTGCCCGGACGGCCCGGGTGTGGTCGTCACCCAGTACTGCCGGGAAGCCGACGCGCTCGTGACCGTCGAGGTGGTCCCTGATTCGGTCGGCCAGGGCCGTTCGTGCGCCGACTCGACGCCCCTCGACTGCGACCTCGCTGTCCTGGTCCAGCAGTTTGGCGTACCGTGTCACCTTCGCGTCCGCTCGCAGGTCGCCGGGGAACGAGATCGAAACGCCGTCGACGTCGAATGGCGCACCCGCGGCGTCCAGGTGACTCGCGGCCAGGGGTGCGTCGAAGTCAGTGAGTGATTCGAACCCAACGAGCAGAGTCCGCCGGTCGTCGGTCGCGACGCCGGCTGCGGCGCCCTCGGGATACCGCGCAGTCGGTTTGACCGTCCCGCCGTGTGTCGGGAGCAAGGCGTTCGTGTCGGTGTGGTCGCCGTAGTAGCCCGCGACGGTGTCGTCGAACAGCGCCATCCCGTCGCGCACCGTCTGGGTCCCGACCAGTCGATAGGGGTGTTCCTCGTGGAGGTCGGCCATCGCCTCGTATGGGTCGACCACCGCCTCGCTCCCGACGTAGCCCAGTAGATCGACGAGACCGGAGGCCTGTCGGAGTGAACTCTGCTTGTACGTGACAAGTCGCACGTGCGCGCCCTCGCGAGCGGCCGCCAGCGCGCTCGTCAGGCCCGCGAGGCCGCCGCCGACGACGAGGACATCTGACTCAATCGCCATCGGCAGCCTCCCGACTCGCCTCGGGTCGAATCTCGCTCTCTGGGCCGCCATCGAAGGCTGCGAAGTCGATCCCACCGTGGCTCGCTGGATCACGGTCCCGGTTCTGGGTGGTGGCGTGCAGGGCGTAGTTGATCATCGCCTGCTGGAGCTGGTTCCCCCAGAGGGCGTGTCGCTGTCCCTTCCACCGTTCTTGCAAGAGGTCGTCCCAGGAGTCTCGCACCGTCGCCTCGTCGTACTCGGGGTGGAGTTCCCCAGCGAGTCGGTGGGCACAGAACCCGCCCTGACAGTTACCCATCGAGGCGCGGGTCCTGATCCGCGTCGCGTTGAGGTCCGGCCCGGACTGTGAGATGGCGTCCCGGACCTCGGCGCGGGTGACGCCCTCGCACTCACAGAGGACCGGGTTGGGTTCGTCGGTCTTGAGGACCTCGTCGGCCCGGGAGCCGAGTCGCTCGACGCTCCGACGGCCGATCGGTGAGCGGAGTCCGAACTCGTCCATGTAGTCTCTGAGGACCGAGAAGTCCTCGCTGCCGGGGAGGGGGACGTCGGCGGTCCGGCAGTCGGCGTCGATCCCGAACTTCGCACAGACGTGGTCGGCGATCTCCTCGCCCATCATCCGGTAGGTGGTGAACTTCCCGCCGACGATCGTCGTCATCCCCTCCACATCGTCGCGTTCCGCGTGATCCAGCAGGAAGTAGTCCCGCGTGATGTCGGTCGGGTCCTCACTGCCGACCTCCGGGGGCTCGTACAGCGGGCGGACGCCCCAGAACGATCGGATGGTCCGTGCCTCGTCGAGCATCGGCACCAGTTCGGAGAGCGTGTCGATCATCTGATCGACCTCCCACTGCTCTTCGGGGTAGTCTTCGGGGTCCTCGACTTCCTCGTCGGTCGTCCCGAGGATCGCAGTCGTCTCGTGGGGGACGACGATGTCGGCGTCGCCCTTGGGCCGACAACGATTGATGACGGTGTCGACCTGACGGACGTTCATGATCGTCATCACGCCCTTCGAGGGACGCACTTCCACGTCGAGGCCGGCCATGTCGCCGATCCGGCCGGCCCACGCGCCGGTCGCGTTCACGACGTGATCAGCCCGGATCTCCTCGCGACCCGACTGGACGCCGTGGATACGATCGCCCGACTTCGCGCCGTGTTCGACTTCGACGCCGACGATCTCGCCGTTCTCGACGACCAGGTCCGTGACCTTGGTGTGGGTCTCGATGCGTGCGCCGTGTTCCTGTGCGCTGGCAGCGTTGGCGACGACGAGGCGGAACGGATCGACGGCACCGTCCGGAACCGAGATCGCTTTGTCGATGTCCTTCGCGAGATACGGTTCGCGCTCGCGTGCGCGCTCACCGGAGATAACTTCCGCCGGGATGCCACAGTCTTCACAGCCCTGGAGTTTCTCCTCGAAGTACTCCTCAGTGTCTTCGGGCCGTTTCACGAACAGTCCGCCCGTCATCTCGACGCAGTGGCTCGCGATGTCGCGCAACACCCGATTCTCCTCGATACACTCGCGGGCGCTCTTCTGGTCGGAGACGGCGTACCGGCCGCCGCTGTGGAGCAACCCGTGCATCCGCCCGGTCGTCCCGTGCGTGAGGTTACCCTGCTCCAGCAGTGTCACGTCGGCCCCGCGCATCGCGAGGTCGCGCGCGACGCCAGCACCGGTGGAGCCGCCGCCGATGACGACGATTCGTGGTTTCGAGACCATCTATATTCGAAAACGTTTGCTCCCCACCCACTTTACTTCATCGGCAACGTAGTAGTGATCGTAAATACACTGTACAATCGTGATGGTATTTGGAGGGCGATCGGGTTTCGAGCGCGTCTCTGATCGAAAACCACACCCGCCCGATTCTGGGCTACTGTGCTCGATGCGACGAAAAATGCATTCAGCCACTGCTTACCGTCAAGAAGGGAGGCGCGCGCGGTTCTCTTTACCGAAACCCAGCAGATGGAATACCGTTTTTCCAAGCAACACGAACTCGGTCCTATCTGCTCGTACAGAGAGCCGTCGTTGCGTCCCTGTGACGGCTTCTCCGTCCCGACGATCACTAGGCAGTGCCGACAGCCAGCCGTATCACGACTGGTGACGTTCAACCACGGATCGCGGCGCGCACGGCTGCTCGTCGTTCGGCTCAGCATCCACCGACAGGGAGTCGTGGCTGGAAACGTCTACAGTGAAAACACCGGTTTGAGGCCCGAAAGAGCAACTGTTGTGTACAATCATTCTATTTACTGGAGCTAACTCGGCTTCAGTAAGGTTTATAATGATTCCCTATGTTGTTTACCAGCAAGGCGGCAGAAGCGATAAATTGCCGCCCACTGGAGTACACGAAACATGGCAGACACATACGTCGGTGCGATCGATCAGGGAACGACCGGCACTCGTTTCATGGTGTTCGACCACAGCGGGCAGGTAGTGGCGAACGCCTACGAGCAACACGAACAGATCTACCCGGAACCGGGCTGGGTCGAGCACGACCCCGTCGAAATCTGGGAGAACACACAGTCCGTCGTTCAGGACGGGCTCTCGAGCGCGGGACTCGACGCGACACAGATCGAAGCGATCGGGATCACGAACCAGCGCGAGACGACGATCGTCTGGGACAAGGACACGGGTCGACCGGTCCACAACGCCCTCGTCTGGCAGGACCGCCGGACGACCGACCGCGTCGAGGAACTGGAAGAAGCTGGCAAGACGGACATGATTCGCGAGAAGACGGGGCTCGAAGCAGACGCCTACTTCTCCGCGACCAAGACCGAGTGGATCCTCGACAACGCCGAGCCACTGAAGCTCGAGAGCTCGCGCGGCCGAGACCTGCGCGACCGAGCCCGGGACGGCGAGCTCCTGATGGGGACGATCGACACCTGGCTCATCTACAAGCTGACCGGGAACCACATCACCGACGTGACGAACGCGTCACGGACGATGCTGTACGACATCGAGGGACTCTCGTGGGATCCGGAACTGCTCGACGAGTTCGACATCCCGGAGGCGATGCTGCCGGAAGTGCGACCGTCCTCCGACGAGGAGACGTACGGCAGCACCGATCCAGACGGGTTCCTGGGTGCCGAAGTACCGGTCGCAGGCGCGCTGGGTGACCAGCAGGCCGCCCTGTTCGGCCAGACCTGTTTCGATGCAGGCGACGCCAAGAACACCTACGGCACCGGGTCGTTCTACCTGATGAACACCGGTGACGAGGCCGTCGCGTCCGAGCACGGCCTGCTGACGACGATCGGCTTCCAGATGTCGGGCGAACCAGTCCAGTACGCGCTGGAAGGGTCGATCTTCATCACCGGTGCTGCGATCGAGTGGCTCGAAGACGTAGACCTCATCAAGAACGCCGCCCAGACTGCCGAACTGGCCAGATCCGTCGACTCTACCGACGGCGTCTACATGGTCCCGGCCTTCACCGGCCTCGGCGCGCCTCACTGGGACGGGCGCGCACGCGGGACGATCGTTGGGATGACCCGAGGGACGCGCAAAGCGCACATCGTCCGGGCCACGCTCGAATCGATCGCGTACCAGACCCGGGACATCGCTGAAGCGATGGAAGCCGACTCCGGCGTCGAAACGACGAGTCTCCGGGTCGACGGTGGTGCGGTCAAGAACAACTTCCTCTGTCAGCTCCAGTCGGACATCATCCAGACCGACATCGCTCGGCCGGAGGTCGACGAAACCACGGCGCTTGGCTCTGCCTACGCGGCCGGACTCGCCGTCGGCTACTGGGACAACATCGACGAACTCCGCGACAACTGGCAGATCGACCGCGAGTTCGAACCCGACATGGACGAGAGCGAGGCCAACCAGATGTACAGCCGCTGGGACGACGCCGTCGAGCGCTCCATGGACTGGGCGCGGGAGGAGTAATCGATGTACGACGTGCTCCTTCAGGTGCCGCTGATCGGGATGAGCGTCGAGAACTTCCTCCTCCTCCTGATCACCGCGCTCGCGGGCGGCGCGTTCGGTGCCGCGATCGGCGCGCTCCCCGCGTTCATCTTCACGGGCTTCCTTGTGTTCCTCGGCGAAGGCGTCGCCATTCTCCAGCGCGAAATCGGCGCAGCGGCCGGATCGGTCTCACAGGGCGAACTCGCCGCCGGGATCACCGGCGTCCTCGGGTTCGGTGCAGTCACCGGCCCGCACATCGCCTTCGCTGGCGGTGTGGCCGCGTCGGCGTACGCCGGCAAGAAGTATCCCGAGATGGAGCCCGCCGGCTGGGACTACCACTTCGGCAAGAACATCCTCTACGCGTTCGGGACGAAGCCGGACATCCTCGCAGTGGGTGCCGTCTTCGGCGTGCTGGGGATGCTCATCAATCAGATCGCAGCCGCAGTCCTCTCGGTCGGTGGCACCGCCCTCACTGACACGATCGCCTTTGCGGTCGTCGCGTCGGCGTTCATCGCGCGCGCCGTCTTCGGCTACCCGATCGTCGGCTCGCCAGCGGGCAAGGGCCTGCTCGACATGGGCCCGTTCGAGCGCGAAGAGCCCATGGCTTCTGACGGCGGTGAGGTCTCCATGGAACACAAAGGGCGACTGGCGACCGAACCGTGGCTCGGCCACCAGTACAAGTGGGCCGGCGTCGCGACGATCGGCCTCGTCGGCGGCCTCCTTGGTGGCTTCATCTACATCAAAACGGGAAGTATCTTCCTGGGCTACGCCATCTCGGCGATGAGCCTCCTCTTCCTCGAACTGGGCGTCGAAAAGATCCCGGTCACCCACCACATCACCCTCGTCGGTGCAGTCGGAGCGGTCCTGTTCCTCCCCGGTGCCGGTGCCGTGCCCGCACTGATCGCGGCCGGTGTCTTCGGCGTCGTCAGCGGACTCCTGGGTGAGCTCACCCAGCGGCTGTTCTACGCCCACTCCGGAACGCACGTCGACCCGCCAGCGATGGCGATCGCAGTCGCCATGCTGGTCGTCGGCGTCCTCGCGATCGCAGGGGTCCTGCCCAACGCGGGCTACCTCTAACTACCCTGTAGCGTTTCCGCCCGAGCGAACTGCCCCGATTCGCGCTGAATTACCACGGCGCTTTAGTACGGTAGCGTAAATAGACCCATACGACATCACCCAGACCTCTCATGGATATCGACGCTCGAATAAAGCGACGACAGCGACGGGACGAGGGCCCCCGTCTCGTCCAAGATTACGAGTCGCTATCACCGGTCGCTCACATCGACGAACCGTCAGACCGGGGGCCGATCTTCGAGCGGCTCCTCGACCACCTCGATCCGGTGTTCGACGGCCGACTCCCCCCCAACGCCTACGTCTCGGGCCCGTTCGGAGCTGGGAAATCGGCGATCGTGACGGCGCTGTTCTCGCGACTCGAACGCCTCTCGACGGAGCGTCAGTCGGTCATTCACACTAGCACCCGTGCAGCCACGCCGACGTCACCGGACTTCGCGTACGTCGATTTGCGCGAGACGACGAGCACGTTCGCGTTCTACCACCACGTCCTCGATGCACTCGTCGAGCGATCGGTCCCGGAACACGGCATCAGCACCGAAGAGATCAGGGACCGCCTCCACGACCTCCTCGGGAACTCTCGGACAGGTGTCGTCATCGCCGTCGACCACGTCGGCGAGCCAGACGGGACGGACGCCGAGGCACTCATCGAGCTGTTCGCGGGCCTCCCCAGCAACGTCAGCTGGCTCGCGATCGGCCGAGCCTCGCCCGACACGACCATGCTGACCGAGTACACGGCGACGTCGATCGAGATCGAACGCTACCGCCGGCAGATGCTCGTCGACGTGCTGATGACGCGGGCGTCGGCGGGGCTGACGCCGCAGGCGCTCAATCACGAACTAGCTCGTGTGATCGCCGAGTGGGCCGACGGCAACGCCCACGACGCGCTGGCCGCGCTCTTCATCGCTGCCGATCGAGCGACTCGTGCCGAGCGCACCCGCCTCACCGAGGACGACGTGGGGCAGGCGATCGCAGAGGTCCCGGAATCGTCGGTCTCGCTGGCTCGCGTGCTGGCACTGCCCGAGAACAAACAGGCCGTGCTGCGCGAACTGGTCGATCTCGATCCGGCAGATCGCGAGTCGGTGACCGAGACGACCGAAGCGATCGGCGCGAAGGCGACCGTCGATCTCTCCCCGGGAACGGTCAAGCGTTTCCTCTACGAGATGGCCGAAGTCGGGATCGTCGAACGAGTCCAGTCGGACGTCAAGAACGGGAAGGGGCGGCCCCCGAGCCGCGTCGAGTTGCGTTTTCCGCCGACGGCGTTCCGTCGACTGTACGACATCGGACAGTAATCGTCGTTCGAAGTGCCCTATCGCTTGCCGGTGCCACCGGTGAGCGCCGACGCGAGGGCGCCCATGACGACGATATCGTCGCCCAGTGTCGTCAGTTTCACGTCCGGAAGGTTGCCCAGCACCATCTCCGGGATCTCTTCTCTGATCGGTTCGAGGACCGCGTCGGGATTGTTCAGTGCCACCGCGCCGCCGACGTAGACGACGAGCGGTGCGTACGCCTGAACGATGTTCGCGACGCCGATCGCGTTGAGGTGGCCGACTTCCCCGATAACGTACTCGGCGAAGTCGTCACCCTCGCGCGCGTGGTCGAACACGTCCGCCGCGTCGAAGTCGCCGCTCTCGACGGGGAGGGAGGTCTGGACACTGTCTTGCCTGTGCAACTGCATGGCGTAGCGGGGAATGTTGTTCCCCGAACAGTAGGCTTCCCAGTGGCCGTCCGAGCCACAGCCACAGTCCATCACTCCCGCGGGATCGAGCGTCATGTGGCCGACCTCGCCTGCGTTGCCGTCCCAGCCACCGATGACGTTGCCGTCGACCGCGACTCCGGCACCGATCCCGGAAGAGATGGTCAGGTACACCATGTCGTCGGGGTTGCGGTCCGAGAAGAAGCGCTCGCCGATCACCCCGGCGTTCGTGTCGTTGTGCAGGTACACTTCCGCTGAATCGATCAGGTTCTCCACCGGACCGGTCAACGGGATGCGATCGATCGTATCCGGGAGGTTCGCGGGGTTCTCGACGACCCCCTCGGCGAGATCGAGTGGCCCGATCGATCCGATTCCGGCGGCGACGATGGAACTCGGGGACACGTCGGCGTCGTTACAGGCGGCCCGGAGACAGTCGAGCATCGCCTCGGTCACGGCGATCCCGTTCGGACCGCGCGGTGTGGGCCGTGTGTCGGAGCCGAGTTCGTGTGCAGACTCGTCACCGACGACGGCACGGATGTTCGTCGCGCCGATATCGACCCCAGCGTATGCGGCCATGTTATTGGATCGGTGTACCCTTCGATACTTAACTGCACATATTCACGGGCGGTGCGTCACCCATCCACTGGGGGTGGCGCTCGCGAGAACGAAGTCGTCTGAGCGACGGTTACCGTGGCCGTCCGTTCTCGGTCGTCTCCTCGTAGACGATCCCCCGTTCCGCGTCGAGCGCGACGGCGGTCCCGGTGTCGATGTCTGGGAGATGTGCGTCCGAGATCATCGGTATCGACAGCTCGCGCGCGACGATCGCCGCGTAACTTGTCATCCCCGCGTGTGCGTCGACGATCCCACCGACTCGCTCGATGTCGCCCTCGAACTCGCCCTCGAAGTCAGCCGGGACCGAGATGATAGCACCGTCTGGAATCGCTGTCAGATCCCCGTCCTCGACGTGATGGACTGGGCCCGAGACGAGTCCGTCGACGACAGAGCGACCGTTAGCGATGCGCTCGGCCGCGACGTGGACCTTGAGCATGTTGGCAGTGTTGAGCCCCTCCAGTTCCGTCATCATGCCCGACAGCACGACAACTGTGTCGCCGCTGTCAGCAGCCGCCGTGTCCAGGGCTGCCTGCACTGCGGTCTGAATGATGGCGTCGGCTCCCTGCGTCGTGTACTCCGTGGAGACCGGCATGATCCCCCACGAGAGTGCCAGCTGTCGGCGGACGCGATCGCTGGGCGTGGAGGCGACGATCGGGATCGGTGGGCGGTACTTCGCCGACTTCAGCGCGGTGTAGCCCGATTCGGAGGCGGCGACGACCGCCGAGGCTCCGATGTCGCGCGCGAGGAACCGGGCCGAACGAGCCAGTGCGTCCGTTCGCGTGTTGCCGGCAGCGGGGACGTGCTGTTCGCGAGTTTCGTCGTACTCGGGAGACGACTCGACGTCCCGGACGATGCGATCCATCGTCTCGACGACCCGGACCGGGTTGTCACCGATCGCAGTCTCTCCAGACAGCATCACGGCGTCGGTCCCGTCGAGGACGGCGTTGGCCACGTCCGAGGCCTCCGCGCGGGTCGGTCGTCGCTCGTGGATCATCGAGTCCAGCATCTCTGTGGCCGTGATGACCGGCACACCGGCTTCCTGGCACTTCCGGATGATCCGCTTCTGGTAGATCGGCACGTCTTCGAGCGGGCATTCGACGCCGAGGTCGCCACGGGCGACCATCACGCCGTACGCGGCCTCGATGATCGAATCGAGGTTCTCGACGGCGCCGGCGCGTTCGATCTTCGCGATGATCGGGATGTCGATGCCTCGCTCTTCCATCTCGGATTCGATCTCGTAGATGTCATCGCCCGAGCGGACGAAAGAGGCGGCGACGAAGTCCGGTTCCTTCTCGGCAGCCACGTCGAGTTCCCGCCTGTCGTTGTCGGTGATCGCCGGGAGGTCGAGGTCGACACCGGGGACGTTGACGCCCTTCCGCGAGCCGAGTTCGCCGCCGTTCTCGACGAGAGCGTACACCGATTCGCCCTCAATGCGTTCGACCGTCGTCTCGATGCGACCGTCGTCGAGCAACACGCGATCGCCCGGCTCGACCTCGGTGATCGACAGCGAGAGGCCGACACGTTCGGGCGTCGCCTCGTCCGACTGCAAGAACTCGACGGACGTCCCTTCCTCCAGGTGGATCGTGTCCCTGATGGGCGCGGTTCGAACCTCCGGACCGGGCATGTCGAGCATCGCCGCCACCGGCCGCTCGGTCGTCGCGTCGACCTCGCGAATCCGGTCGATCATCTCCCGGCGGTGCTCGGGCGAGCCGTGGCTGGCGTTGAGCCGTGCCACCGACATCCCCGCGTTGGCCAGTCCCCTGATCTGCTCGACCGACTCCGTGGCCGGCCCCAGCGTACAGACTATCTTCGCACTACGCATCGTTTCGACTGCCTCCGTCCGTCGATATATCGAGCGGTACAATCATACGAGGGCGTACCCGGCGAGGGGATAAGAAGGTTATCGACCGGGCCCGTTTTTGCGGTGATACTGCCGGTTCTATCGTGAGATATCTGCGGTACCACCGTCGATGACGGACTCGACTTCCGAGGGTGTGACGACGGCGATATCGCCGGGGATCGATCGCTTGAGCGCAGCCGTTGCGGCGGCGTACTCCAGTGCCTCAGCCACGTCACCCTCCTCGACGTACTTCGAGAGGAATCCGCCCACGAAGGAATCGCCAGTGCCGACCGGATGAGCGCTGGTCGCCTCGAACGTCGGCTGTTCGTACACGGATCCGTCGGCGACTGCGATCGCCGGGTTCGTGCCACGCGTGATCACTGTCACTTCGAAGTCGAACTCCTCGGCGAGACCGCGCGCGATGGACTCACCATCGCCCGTGCGTGCGAGTACTGTTTCCGCGTCCCGCTGTGCCACGACGAGCACGTCCACGTCCCCGAACAACCCTTCGAGCGTCGACCGTGCTTCTTCGGGCGACCACAGTTTCGATCGGTAGTTCACGTCGAAACTGGTCAGCGTCCCGGCCGCGGATGCCCGCTGCAGTAGCGTGGCCGTCGTCGATTCCAGCGTTTCGGAGAGCGCCGGCGTGATTCCGGTCGTGTGGAACGCCTCGGCGTTCTCGATCGTGTCGACTGGGAGATCTTCGGGCGTGGCCGTGGTCACCGCCGCGTCGGCGCGGTCGTAGATGACGTTGTTCCCTCGTGGCGCCTCGCCGGATTCGAGATAGTACGTTCCCTGTCGCCCCTCTTCGGACCAGACGATCTCGGTCGAGACGCCGTGTGTCGCGAGTTCGCCAGTGACACGGCGGCCGACGGGTGAGTCGGGCAGTTTCGACACCCACGTCGCGTCGAGACCGAGTCGCTGTGCGGCGACGGCGACGTTGCTCTCGGCGCCCGCCGCGCGCACGACGTATTCGTCTGCCGTCTCGATTCGTTGGTCACCAGGTGGTGACAGCCGTAACATCGTCTCTCCGAACGTGACGAGATCTGCCATGGGGGAATCTGAATCCGCACCCAGTATAAATCCCGACGAACCGGACGCGTAGACTTAATTCCACCACTGCCGCCCGACACAATAGGTGACACACTCCAAAGGCTTATGTATTCAAATAATACACACAAACCTATGCGACTCAGGGAAGTGCTGTCAGGGGATGTGCCGTCGACGGGACGGACGACATCCGCGACCAGACAGGAACACGTCGGTGGTGGGGATCGATGAGCGAATCGGATTCTCCCTCGGAAAGTATCATCCAGAAGATCACGCCGGACTTCGTGCGACGGAGTTTCGCACTGAAGTTCGGCCTCGTCTTACTCGTTCTGGCCGCATCGGTGGGTCTGATTGGCGTCGCCGCAACCAACGAGGTTCGGACCCAGACCCAGGACAACGTCCAAGAAGAGTTCCGGAACAGCGCGCTTCAGAAAAGTGACATCGTCGAGCAGTGGGTCTCACAGAACCGTCTGTCGACCAAATTGATTTCGAACCAGGACCGCTGGGCTAGCTCGGACGAAGACCTCGAACTCGCACTCGAAAACGAGATCTCACGGTTGCCGGCCGACGCGAAGAACATGCACCTCCTCCAGCGTGCACCGTCAGGGACGACCGTCGTCGCCAGTACGAACCTGCGCGCCGAATCGAGTGCGACCCCGGCGAACCTCGGCTGGACGGATCGAACACAGCTCAACGACACGAGTCAGGTGACGGTGTCGGACGCCTACTACGACAATCAGGACCGGGAACCGACGATCGGGTTCGTCAGCCCCGTGCCAGCCGCACAGAACCGACTGATCGTCGTCGAATACCGGATCTCCGAGATCGCGGAATCGATCAGTCCCTCCGAGCACCACTCGCCCCGGTTCACGATGGTCGTCGCCAGCGGCGGAACAGTCGTCGTCGACCAGGCCTACGCAGGTGACGACCACGGCCGCGACGACATGAGCCTCCGGAACTACCCCGTCGAACAGTCGATCGACGCCGGGAACTCCTATCGTAACTCCTCGACACAGCAGGCCGGCGTGCGAACGTCCATGCCCGCCAACTCGGAACTGATCAACGAGTCCTACACTGTCGGGTACGCGCCGGTCGACGGCACCGAGTGGGTCGTGTTAACTCACGCGCCTACGTCGGCCGTCTTCGGGTTCGTTCAGAACATCCAGCAGTACGGGCTGATCGCGACGATCGGTATGGTCATCCTCATCGGCGGTGTCGGTGCGACGCTCGGGTGGAGCACCGCGTCCTCGATCGACGGCCTCACTCAGAAGACCGAGGAGATGCGTGAGGGGAACCTCGACGTCGAACTGAACTCGAACCGTATCGACAACATCGGCCGCCTGTACGATGGCTTCGGTGACATGCGTGACGCGTTGAAACAGCAGATCGACGAGGCCGAACGAGCACGCAAAGAGGCCGAAGTGTCACGTGCAGAGGCGATGGAGATGACCGACTACCTCCAGGAGAAAGCCACGGAGTTCTCCGTCGCGATGGAACAGACTGCCGCCGGCGACATGACGACCCGGATGGAGCAGGACGGCGAGAACGAGGCGATGGACACTATCGCCGAGGAGTTCAACCAGATGATCGAAGAGCTGGAGAAGACGACCGGACAGCTCAAGAGCTTCTCCGAGGAGGTCGCAGAGTCCGGTGACGTGGTGCTCCAGAGCGCCGAATCGGTCCGGGACGCCTCCGAGCAAGTCGCGGAGTCAGTCCAGAAGATCTCCGACGACGCGTACGAACAGAAAGACCAGCTCCAGCAGATCTCCGAGGACCTGGACGAACTGGTCCAGACCCTCGAAGGGTTCGACCAGGAGAACCCGAATCTGGACATGAGCGAATCGCTCGACCAGTTCCGCGCCGTCGCGACTCAGCTACAGTCGGCCGCGGACACCAGCGAGGAGATGATGGCCGAATCCGAGACCGTCGCCGGTGCCGCGGAAGAACAGGCGGCAGAACTCAACGAAGTGTCCTCGCGCGCAGAACAGCTAAAACGGTACGCACGACCGCTCGGTGACATCCTCGAACGCTTCGAGACCGAAGCGGAACACGAGTTCGTCTTCTCCGGTGGGCCGTCCCAGACGACGCGCACGCAGGAAGAAGACGAGTAACTTCGGTACAGTCCCTTCTTTCGACTATTCGATCGAGTTGTTCCGTGACCAGACGGTCGTGGGCTATTTGTAGCGGCGTATCCGCGAACACCAACTCGGAGGCGACGGTCAACTGCACCCATCTCCGACAATCCGTTTCAGACGCCCGCTCTTCGTCGGCGCAGTGGCCGCTCACACGCGGAATAGGGCTCGATACCTCGACAGCCTGGAATCTCTCTTGCCAGCGATGCAGCTTCGCAGTCGTAGACGGATCGAGGCGTCGGTTGCCACCTGGGCTAAGACAATTCTGGTGGACGTGTTGGTGTGAATCCACGAGAGTCGCATTGACCGATCGCATTTCGTGACAATCGACCTTGTCTGTCGTCTATCGCTTCGTGACGGGCTCAAATCCATCTAGATGGCGGAGCCGCTCCAGCGTATTCCGGCAGTGTAAATCGCGGCCCTCGTTCGTTCGGGGCCCCGATACTTGCAGGTCAGATAGTGTTGTCCCGTGAGAACCAGATTGGGCCAGCCGACTCGCTCGTTCTGGTAGCAGTATCGATCCCCGGTACGTTATGCGAGCTGATGGAAGGCGTCACGTTCCGGCGGGACCACGTTCGTGATTATCGGTGTGCCGGCGGCCTTCTTCTGACTCAGGACTGTTCGATCTGGGCCGAAGTTCGTGTACTCTTCAGCGGCTGTGGCCTCGCGACATCAGGATACTCGATCCATTGATACACGAGCGCTACGACAGCCGCTCCACGGGGGTCGAATATCGACGCCAACGTTCGAATCCGTTCGCATCACCCAAACAATGGCTGATCTCGACCACTTCTCAGTACACCGATACGGAGAGAATGAATATAGCAGTATGTGGTTTACGTGTCTGGTACGGGGCAACCGACGGAGAGGCACGGTTCTAAATAACTCGACATTTTCTCGAACAGGCGTCAGAATACACAACTTTCGAGGGTCCCACCCGCGCCGAGAGAAGCAGCCCTTCTCGATGTACTCTCGGGCTGGACAACCAATTCAGTTGGGGAGGGCACGGGGGTCGTGTTCAGATTAGCCGATTCCATGCGAAGCTAAATGATCTGAGCCAGTCGTCAGCAGTGTCTGGATCGACGTGACTGAAACAGTTTGAGAACGAGGAGGTCCGTCTCTTTACTTCTCGAAAGA
>Ga0207754_100086_pt1 | contig 78757 bp, 80 predicted proteins | sample A23E1SouthBayCA_FD_187728 | JGI IMG/M metagenome (GOLD analysis project Ga0207754, IMG submission 187728) | Aerobic enrichment media microbial communities from Eden Landing Ponds, California, USA - A23 E1 (SPAdes) | ecosystem: Environmental > Aquatic > Marine > Unclassified | place: Emeryville...
CCGACGCCCAGCCGCTCTTGCGTGCCGACCGGGCGAAGGTCGTCGTCGAGTCTCGGGGCACCCGTCGGGAGTACGAACTCGTCTCGCTCCTGCGGCGTTCGGACATGCGATTCCGGCGAGTGACACCACACAGCGGCCAGCCACTCGACGGCGTGACGATCGGCGAGGCAGCCCTCCGAGAGCGTTACGACGTGGCCGTCTTCGCCGTGAGGAAACCCGGCGGCTGGCGGATCGCGCCAGAGGACACGACGGAGCTCGTGGCCGGTGAACAGCTGTTCGTCGTCGGGACGCGGTCCAACCTCGACGCCTTCGAGGAGGCGGTCGCGTGACTCTCCAGCTCGCAAGCGGCGTGACGGGAGCCCTCGTCGACACGGCCGCACGGATCGCCGGGACGGCGGTGCTCGCCGGCTTCCTCGCGGCGGTGGTCGCGCTGTTCTACCGGTGGTACGTCCGAGAGCGGGTGCCGGCCGGACTAGCGTTGCTGGTCGGGCTCTCCGGCGTCGCCGCCGTCGCCGGGGCGACCTCGCTGCTGGCCCAGCAGCTCGTGCCGGGCGGTGCCGAGCCGGACGCCCTCGCGGCACTGCTCAACGTCGTCACGTTCCTCGTCGGCGGCCTCGGCGCGTACGCCGGCATGCGAGTCGGTGACGCACTCGGGATCGACCTGTTCGCGGCGACGGGCGGCAACGGGATCGACGGCGAGGTCAGCCAGCTCGTCAAGGCCGTCGGTCGCGTCATCGCCGTCGAGATCCCCGAGGAGATCGACGACGTGGTGGGCTACGATCCGGTCGCGGCCGCGACCCGCGAGACGCTGGCCGGTCGGACGTTCCTCTTCCCGCGGCGGCTCACGCAGGCGGAGCTGCGCGAGCGGTTCGTCTCGCGGCTGAAGACCGACTACGGCGTCGGCCACGTCGACGTGGAGTTCGACGAGACCGGCGCTATCGAGTACCTCGCGCTGGGCTCGCGGGCCGCCGGGATCGGTCCGACGCTCCCGCCGGCCACCAACGCCGTCGCGATCCGGGCCGACCCGGCAAACGCCGCCAGCGCGGGCGATCTCGTCCAGGTCTGGGAGACCGATCCCCCGCGGCGCGTGCTCACGGGCGAGCTCCGGGGCGTCGCCGACGAGATCGTCACGGTCGCCATCGACGCCGCGGACACGCCCAAGCTCGACCCCACGAGCCGGTACAAGCTCGTGACGCTGCCGGTCCAGGACCGGCCAGACCGGGAGTTCGCGTCGCTCCTCCGGGCCGCCGCCGAGACCCTCGCCACGGTCACCGTCGCGCCGGGGTCCTCGATCGACGGCGCGCCCGTGGGTTCGCTGTCGGTCACCGTCGCTGCCGTCACCCGCGACGACGAGCAGCCGGTCCCGCTCCCGGCACGAGACCGCGTTCTCCGGGCTGGCGACGTACTCTACGCCATCGCGACGCCGGACGCGCTCCGGAAGCTGGAGGCTGCCACCGCGGCCCCCGAGGGCGCGGTCGCGGAGCCGGCCGACGGGACGGACGACGAGCCGGCGACGGCTGCCGAGGACGTAGCCGACTCTGAATCCGCGACGAGCGACCGCTCACCAGCGGACCACCAGCCCGAGCAGTCTGACGGCGAGCGACGTGCAGACCCATCCGACGGGCAACCGGACGCCGGAGACGAGGTGGTGGGCGACGACAGCGAGGACGGCGCGCCGGGCGACGACGCAGACGACGCCGACCGCTCTGGGGACGCGTTCCCCGACAGCGACGAGCTCCCGGGCATCGATCCCGAGGACGCGACGGGGGCTCCCTCCGACGGCGGCGACGACGAGACCGAAGCGATCCCCGACACCACCGCGTTTCCCGACACCGACGACCTCCCCGGATCGGAGCTGACAGACGAGAGAGACGCGCGAGCGGATCGGGAGGACGACGGGGACGGAACCGACGACGCGACAGCGCAGAGCGCGCCGTCGGACGAGGACGAAGCGGAGGGCGATTTCGCCGACCTGCTCGACACCGACGTCGGCACGGGGACGGACGATCTGGACGATCTCCTCGACGAGAACTCCGGTGAGACGGTCGAGTTCGACGACGAAACGGCGAACGGACCAGGGACGGACGACCTGGACGATCTCCTCGACGAGGACTCCGACGAGACGGACGACGGGGATCGAACCTCCTGAGACGGAACGTCGCTGCTTCCCGGTCGGTCGTCACGGTGGAGATGTCCACCGGTCCATCGCGACGACCGTCCGCGTGACCGACGGCGGCCGACCCAACCGCTACCGTTATTTTCCGGCCGCCGTAGAGCACTGACATGGCTGGGCACGACGGCGTCGGGCGGCGAGTCGAACGACTGGTCGGGCGCTACTTCGACGTGACGTTGCCAGACACCGAGGGCCTGCCCCGGTACGTCGCACCGCTGCCCGACTGGCTCGAAGACGTCGGGTTGCGACTGGCCTGGCCGATCGCGCTGGTCAACCTCGTCGGCACGCTCTTTGGGTTCTGGTACTACGCGGGTCGGCCGCTGAACCTCGCGCCGCCCCTCGTCGAGGGACAGCTCGGCGCTGCACCGGCGCTGGCCTACCCGCTGATCCCCGACTCGCCCGTCGCGACGATGTTCATCGGGCTCTCGCTCGTGGCCTGGCGACTGGACTACGACGCCGACTGGCTCCACATGCTGGCGTTCTTCGGCTGCCTGAAGCTCGGGCTGTGGACGCCCTACGTCCAGCTCGTGATCAACGGTCCCGCAGGGATCCCGCTGTGGCTCTACTGGTTCCTCGTCGCGAGCCACCTGGCCATGGCCGTCGAAGCCTTCCTGATCCACCGCTACGCGTCGTTCTCGGTGCCGGCCGTCGCCGTCGCGCTGGGCTGGTACGGGTTCAACGACGTGGTAGACTACTTCGTCCCGATCCTGGGCGGGCCACACCACACCTGGCTGCGAGCCGAGTCCGTCGTCGGCGGGTTCGACCACACGCTCCCGGCCCACGATCTAGCCGCCGGCTGGGCGGTGGTGCTGACGTTCGTCGCCGTCTTCCTCGCACTGGCGACGCGGGTCGAGAAGCACAAACGCCGCGAGGCCGTCGCGGAGTGAGACTGCGAGAAGCGAACGCCGCCGTCCTCATACTGCCGGCTGTCACTTCGTGACGAGCTTCGCCACCCCGGGGTGGCGAAATCGTTCACAGATGTACAGCCGGGAGTATCAGGCCGCGCCGACGGCGGCCGCGACGAAGGTCCATCGGGTGCCGCTGCGGGTTTCGGTCTCTTTCTGTGCTGCGCGGTGCTGGTCGCGTCGGTGTTGCCAGTTCATCGTAGCCGAATGGAGGGGCCGTACACGCATGAATGTTTCCCGAAATTGATACAATTGTCGTGAACGTCAGTTACAATTAGCGCGTCTGAGAGACACGGATAGCCGGTCGATTCGCTCTCGGGCACCGAAAGAGGTAACTGAGCTGTCTGCTAGAATCGTGGTACCACACGACACGGACGGCGACGGACGACGCCGCCGAACTCGCGCGGTGCGTGATGATTGTTGACACGTCACAGGAGTCTGGGACGTCTACGGACCGAGCGCCACTGCCGTCATACGGACGGTTGTAGACGTTCACCCAGTCGACCGCACACTGCCGTGCGGTCGATCTCGTAGCGATCCACAACCGTCCGTATCAGTCGGACTCGAAGCCGTTGGGCTCGGTTCGGACCGGGGTATCGCTCGCCCGGAGGCCGGGAACGCGGCGGCGGATCGCCGTCGAGTCGACGGACTCGCTTCCGAGCACGGCGAAGCCGGCGAAGATCGTCAGGAAGCCGGCGACTGCGGTCGGTGCGATCGTCTCGTCGAGCAGTGCCCACCCGCCCAGCGTCGCGACGACGGGGACGACGTAGAACACGAGGTTCGCACGGATCGGCCCGGCCGTGTCCAGGAGTTCGAAGTAGGCGATGTAGGCGACCGCACCGGCGAAGACCCCGACGTAGCCAAGCGCCAGCAGCGCCTCGCCGCTCCAGGTGATCGCGCCGACTGATTCGCCGGCAGCACGGCTCAGGGCGTGCGTGAGGCCCGCTCCGAGGGGAAGTCCCCAGGCAGTGCGGACGCTGCTTGACAGATCCCCGTCGGCCCAGCGGATGAGCACGCTGCCCAGCGCGCCACTGACCGCACCGGCGAAGAGGATCGCCTTGCCGAACCCACCGGCGAGGAGGTTCGCCGGGTCGGGGCTGACGACCAGTCCGACACCGAGCAGGCCGAGGATCATCCCGGCGCTACCCCGAGCCGAGAGCCGGTCGTCGGCCAACAGGACTGCCGCGAACACCGGCGTCAGGATCGGGTTCAGGCTGAAGACGATCGAACCGACGGCGCTGGTGGCGTACTGCTGGCCGACGAACAGGAGCGCGTTGGTCAGCCCGATCGCGAAGATCCCGGTGGCGACGATGCCCAGCACGTCGCCGCGAGTGCGCGGCAGGAGTCCCTCGCGGGGCGTCGTCGCGACGGCGTAGCCGATCAGGACGACCGACGCCACGTCGAAGCGCAGGGCGACGAACAGCAGGGGCGGGAAGTAGTCCAGTCCCGCCTTCGCGGCGACGAACGTCCCTCCGAAGAGGACGCTCGCGACCGCGAACAACACGAGCGTTCGGCGGCTGCCGTTCACTCGCCGCTCACCCCGTCGGGCCCCCAGCCTGCGGCGATGCCGATACGATATCGCTGTGCGTCGAGACGAGTCATACTCGAACGGAGGGCCTGCAAACGCATGAACTACGTTCGAAAATCGAAGCCGCTGTGCAAGGCCCGACTCCCGACCGGCGACCCCCTCCCCGTGAAAATATTTCACGCTGCGAAAGCGGTTTACACCGGCGAGTGCGAACGTGACGTATGGAGGCCGCGCTGTCGGAGATCGAGTTTCTCGCACTCTCTGAGAATCGAGTCTCGGTGCTCGCCCTGCTCGCGAGCGAGCGCCACACCCGCCGGGAACTGGCCGACGAGACCGGCGCGTCACAGGCGACCCTGGGTCGCATCCTCGGCGACTTCGAGGACCGGTCCTGGGTCCGGCGCGAGAGCGGCGGCTACGTCGCCACCGCGACGGGCGAACTCGTCGCGGCGGGCTTTACCGACCTGCTGTCGACGCTGGACACGGAGCGAGCCCTGCGACCGATCGTCGAACACCTCCCGACCGACGCGATGATGTTCGACCTCCGACGGCTGGCCGACGCCACGATCACGACACCCAGCGGGACCCGCCCCAACGCGCCCGTCCAGCGGGTCCTCGACATGATCGAAACCGCCGCGGACGTGCGTGTCTTCTCACACGCGTTCAACGAGCAGAGCCTCACCGTCGTCCAGGAACGCACCGCCGCCGGCCAACAGACGTTTCGCGGCGTGTTCTCCCGGACCGCGATCGAAGCCCTCGCGGAGGATTCGGCGCTGCGCGAGCGACTGCTCGCGCTCGTCGCGACCGACGGCGTCGAGATCAGGCTCGCACGCGACGAGCTGCCACTGGCCGTGACCGTCGCAGACGGGACGGTCCACCTGCTCGTGCGCGACGACAACGGCGTCCTGCAGGCATCGATCGACGCCGACGACCCCGCGGTGCTGTCGTGGGCCGACGAGACCTTCGAGCGGTACTGGACTGCGGCCGAGCCCCTCGATCGAACGGAGTTCGCCGAGTGATCAGCCGGCTTCGACCCTGCCCTGGCTCGGCGTGCCGGAGACAGACGCGTCGGCGGGCGTGTAGACGAGCGTGTCGTCGTCGTCCCGGACGCTGAGGCCCTGCACCAGTAGGTTACCGTTCTGAGTCGCGAGCGTCGCCGTCGCCGCCCCCTTCGCGTCGATCGTCGCAAATCGAAGGAGCAGCGATCCGCTGGCGGAGAGACTCACGTCACGCTTCGAGCGCAACTGTGCGTAATCGGCGGCCATCTGCCCACCGGCGTCGATCTGTATCCCCTTGTTGCTCTCGATCTCCCCGTCGATAGTCACGGCCCCCGTCGCATCCAGGGACACCCGCTTGTTCGATCTGAGCGTCGCGTTCTGGATCAGAATCTCTCTCGCCTCGATCGACACCCGCTGTCCCCGTGCGTCGAGGGTGCCCGCGTCCTTGATCGCGAGCCGGACGCTCCGGTTCTCGAAGTTCTCCAACTCCTCGACGGAGTACGTCTCTTCGCCCTCGTCGTACTCACCGTCGCCGTCCGCGTCGTCGAACGCCGGCCGATCGCTCGGTCGTCCGCCGCCACCGGGACAGTCGTACGCCACGTCGACGGTCAGCAGCGCGTTCTGTATCGTCACGCCGTCACCGGCCGCCTCGGCGACGTGGACCTGTAACTGGGCCGTTCCGCGCTGGCCGTTCGGCTTGCACTTGACCGCGATATCCGTTCCGCCATTGGGATCCAGATTCGTCGGCGTTTCGGCGGTGACGGCGGTCAGAGCGCCTCCGTCGCCGTCGACCGAGACGCTGTACGCCGTGTTCAGCGCTTCACCGGCGTTGTTGCGCAGCGTCGCGACCGTCGTCTCGCTGGGGTTCGTGACGGTCGTCCCGGCCGGTTCGAGTGCCAGCAGCGCCGAGCCGTCGGGTGCCGTGCCCACCGAGACGCCCCGGTCGGCACCGGCGGTCGTGAGACCGACCGTCGGAGCCAGACCGACCACTACGCCCGCGACGACCAGCACGACGGCGACCGTTCTGAGTACTCGTAACACTGACTACCACCCCGTTTTCGCGTGTCCCACGACCCGCGACGAGCGGGCCACACACCGCCCAGCACCCAGCTGCGGCGGTCGTTCGTTGTCTGTTTACCGGTCCGCTGACGGATAATATTTCCGGGCGCTGGATCGACACGTCTGGCCGACCGCCGGGAACGGTGCCCGCCGAGACGGCTGTCGCTCCCGACTACCCGACGATGACGACCGCGGTCTCGGTCTCGATCATCTCGCCGTCGCCGGAGTAAGTGCGGGCTTCCTCGATCTCGAACATCTCCGCGTCGAGGGTGACGCCAGCGACGTGGAGTCGACCGTCTTCGATCTCGTAGTCGCCCTGTGCGATGCCGGCCTCGATGTCGCCGACCTGGTTGCCGTACTCCGGTCCGACGATCGAGTAGTCGAGGTCGATGTCGCTGATCTCCGTCGTGATGTCGGGGGCGTCCGCGAGCAGTTCGAGGTCGGCGACGTGCATGGCCTCGGCGACGGCGTCTGCCAGCCCCTCGACGTGGCCGTACACCTGGACGTGGTCGAGGTCCGCGTTCAGCGGCAGACCGTTGTCCGTCTTGTACGTCCGCAGCGCCGAGATGACCTCCATCGCCGTCTCGCCGGCTTCGAGGTCGGCGTCGTAGCCGCCGGGGGTCGGCCAGTCGGTCGTGTGGATGGAGGTGTTGCCCCCGGCGAGGCCGGCCCCGTCGGCCGACTCGTCGGTACGGTAGATCCGGTCCCACAGCTCCTCGGTGATGTGGGGGAGGAACGGCGCGAACAGCTTGAGGAAAGTGCGGTGGGCGCGGGTCAGCGCGAACTCCGTCGAGGCGCTGCCCTCGCCGGAGAGGCGCTGCTTTGCGATCTCCAGGTAGTCGTCACAGAAGCTGTTCCAGAAGAACGACCGGAGTTCGTTGCGCGCCTTCGAGAACTCGTAGGCCTCGAAGCGGTCCGTCACCGACTCGACCGTCGCGTCCAGTTCGGCGAGGAACCACTCGTCGATGGGCGCGAGATCGCTCTCGTCGACGGGCTCGACGGCCGCCGGGGCCGGCGTGAGCTGTTCGACCAGCCGCGAGGCGTTCCAGAGCTTCTGGAGCAGGCGCTCGCCGGCTTCGAGGTCGCCTTCCTTGTACGGGAAGTCGTCGCCGATGGAGGTGCCGGCGGCCCAGTAGCGTGTCGCGTCGACCGGGAACTCTTCGAGCACGTCGCTCGGGGGGATGACGTTGCCCTTTGACTTGGACATCGCCTCGCGGTTCTCGTCCAGCACCATCCCGTTGATCATCACGTTGTCGAATGGCACCTCGCCGGTGTGTTCGTAGCACTTGACGACGGTGTGGAACAGCCAGAACGAGATGATGTCGTGGCCCTGCGGGCGCAGGTCGAACGAGTAGAGTTCGGGGTTGGCCATGCTGAACTCTTCAGCATCAGCATCCCAGTCCCAGCCGGCGTTGACCAGCGGCGTCAGCGACGAGGTCGCCCACGTGTCGAACACGTCTTCTTCCGGCCGCAGGTCGTCGTGGCCACACTCGGGGCAGGCGTCGACGGGCGCGTCGTCCGAGAGCGGGTCGACGGGGAGGTCGGCCTTGTTCGCGAGGACCGGCTCTCCGCAGTCCTCGCAGTACCACACCGGAATCGGGATTCCCGAGTCCCGCTGACGGGAGATACACCAGTCCCACTCCAGTCCCTCGATCCAGTGCTCGTAGCGGCTGAACATCTTCTCGGGGTGCCAGTCCATCTGGCGGCCCGCTTCGAGGTACTCGTCGGTCCTGTCGAGCATCTCGACGTACCACTGCTCGGTGACGAGATACTCCACCTCCGTCTCACAGCGCTCGTGGACCTGCACCGTGTGGTCGTGGTCGCGCTGTTCGAGCAGGTACCCCTCGGCGTCGAGATCGGCGAGGATGGCGTCGCGCGCATCGCGGGTGCTCTGGCCCTGGTAGTCGCCGGCCACGTCCGTCATCGTCCCGGACTCGTCGATGGCGATCCGCAGCGGGAGGTCGTGTGCCTGGTACCACTCGATGTCGGTCTGGTCGCCGAAGGTACAGCACATGACGACGCCGCTGCCGGTCTCCAGATCGACGCGGTCGTCCTCGATGATCGGCACCTCGTGACCGAACAGCGGGACGCGTGCGGTGCCGCCGACGAGGTGCTGGTTGGCGTCGTCGTCGGGGTGGACAAAAATCGACACACAGGCCGGCAGCAACTCTGGGCGGGTCGTCGAGATCGTCAGCGTCTCGTCGTCGTCGGCGTCTCCAGTGCCGTCCTCGACCAGCGGGAACGCGATGTCGTTGAACAGCGTCTCCTGGTGTTCGTCCTCCTGTTCGACCTGCGAGATCGCCGTCTCGCAGTCGGGACACCAGATCGTCGGCGCGCGCTGGCGGTACTCCCGGCCCTTCTCGTAGAGGTCGATAAAGGACAGCTGCGAGACTCGCTGGACGCGGGGCTCGATGGTCTTGTAGGTGTTGTCCCAGTCGACCGAGATCGCCAGCGACTGCACGTCCTCGGTGAACTCGGCCTCGTAGCTCTCACAGACCTCCCGACACTTCTCCTGGAACACCCGCCGCTCGAAGTCCTGGTGGCGAATGCCCTTCTCGCGCTCGGTCAGGCGCTCGGAGGCGATGCCGTTGTCGTCGTAGCCAAAGGGGAAGTAGACGGTGTCGTCGGCCATCCGATGGTAGCGGGCCACGAAGTCCTGCAGCGTGAACTGGTAGAGGTGGCCCATGTGGAGGTTGCCCGACACCGTCGGCGGCGGCGTGTCGATGCTGAAGCGGGTGTCCGGGTCGACGGTCTCTCCGGCGTCCGGTTCGTCGTACGCGTAGGTCTCCGCTTCGACCCAGTGGTCCTGCCACCGGGGCTCGACGGCGTCGGGATCGTACTCTCCCTCGATCCCCTGTTGCTCTGCTGGCGATTCGTCGGTCGCGTCCTGTGTGTCACTCATGGGTTCTGTCGGTCGCTGTCGGCGTGGTCGGAAAGCGGTGCGAGCGTCGAGCGGAGTGAGTTAGTGGGGCGTAGCCGCCCCTACTACGGGCCGGAGAACGAGCGCAGTGGGTGCTCGACGCATCATCTGCTGTGATCGTACACTCAGCCGGTTCCTAATGGCTTCGGTTTCGAACGGGGCACGTGTCTGGCCGGGGACGACCCTGACGGCGATCCCGAAGATGCCTGACCGTTAGGCGTCCTCTCGGTCCCCGTGGGCTCGCACCCACAGCTCCCCGATCCGCGACAGGCGCGTCCGGTACGACTTCCCGTGTTCCTCCTGTTCGATGTAGCCTTTCCCGCCGGGGCCGAGCCGGTCGACGTTGTAGATCACCTTCGAGCGGAAGCTGTCGGTGTACTCCTCGCCCATGTCTCGGGCCAGCGCCTGGGCCAGTTCGGAGACGGACTCGAACTCGCCGTGTTCGCCGAGCGTAAAGAGGATCACTTCCTCGAAGGGCTTGACGTTCGAGAAGGAGGCGACGGGCAACTCGACGACGTGGCTGCCGTCGATCTCCTTGGCACCGATGGTGGTTCCGCGCTCGTCGAACTCGTCGAGCAGGTCCCGCGCCGAGTCGAGTCGAGTCGAGACACGCTCTCGGAGTTCCTCGTCGTTCTCGTCGGACGCGATCCCGTCGACCTCGGCTTTCAGCTCCTCCAGCAGGTCGTTCTGGCGGCGTAGCTCCTCGGCCAGTTCCGTTTCGAGGTACTTCTCGGGGACGGTGTAGTAGGTGTGGATGCGGTCTCGGTCACCCTCGCGTTCGACCATGATCGAGTGCGACGCCGTCGCGAAGGCAAAGGAGACGGTCCGGGGCATCGCGGAGATGTTGACCCACACCTCGTTGCCCTCGTCGAGTTCGGCGTTGATGAGCTCGAAGGCCTGTTCGAAGGCGGCGTCGTAGTCGTACACGTCCTCGATGACGAACCGCTCAGTGGTCGCGCCCAGCAGGTTCTGGTAGTCCGTCTCCAGTTTCTCGGCGAGGTGCTGGGAGTACTCGACGTTGGCCTCGCTGCCGACGGCTCCCTCCAACAGGATGACGTGGTCCACGTCCAGTTGCTCGCGCACCAGCGGCGCGATCAGCCGGTCGTAGTCGAACCCGACCGGGACGATGTGGGTCTGCATACGTCACTCTCCGTTCCCGGCCCCAATAAAAACAACAGAGTCCGACCGCCAGCCGACGGCGGCGACTACGCGCAGTTGTCGTGGACGATTTCGCCGCTCTCGTCGGGGCCACGACGCTCGCCGGGCACGATCGGCTCGCCACAGTCCGCACAGGTGAGTCCACCGGCCTCGGACGCGTCTTCGACGACGGTCTCCGTGTCCTCGCCTCGCAGCTCGTCGATGTCGACGGTGACCTCGTCGCCGGTCGTGTCGACGCCGAGCGCGTCGTTGAGCCCACAGTACTTCGTCGTGGCGTTGAAGCCGAAGACGAGTGCGCCGATCCCGGCGAGCAGACCGCGCAGTCGCTTGCCGTTCCGGAGGGAGCGAAGCGCTGCGACACTCAGCACGACCGCCAGTAGCGCGCGTGCGATCCGATCACGGCCGCCAACGTTGTCCGTTGCGTCCATACTCGTATCGTCGGGTTCGACGCTCTTGTATCTTCACCTATGGGTCTCGGACGACCGGTCGTCATACTGCCGGCTGTCCGTCTGTCACGAATGTTGCGATCCCGTAGTCGCGAATCTCTTGCAACAGTGACAGCCGCCAGTCTCAGTCGCCGTCGACGCCCGAGACGCTGTACAGGCTGGCGTCCTCGTCGGGGGACGCGCTCGTCAGGAGGGAGACGCCGACGGTCAGGGCCAGTCCCAGCGCCATGCAGACGACGCTGGCCGACCAGCCACCGAGGTAGCTCTGGGGCACACCCGAGAGGAAGACGCTGGCGAGGTAGAACAGCTGCGAGCCGCCGATGCCGGCGTACATCCCCCAGCGGGTCGTCCGGGACCAGTACAGCGCGACGATCACCGGGAGGGCGAGCTGGGCGAACCCGCCGAAGGCGGTGTCGCCGATCTGGACGAGCGTCCCCGGCGCGGAGAGACTGGCGACGAACGAGAGCGTCGCGAAGACGACGACCCCCGCGCGTGCGAGCAGCGCCTCGCGGTCCCGGTCTGATCGAAGCAAGCGGCCGATCGAGACAGCCAGGGCGAGCAGCGAGCGGCGGACGCGACCGGCCAGCGACGCGCGCGGCGGCAGTGTCGGCTCCTCGTCTGCGAGGTCGGTCACCGGTCGGTAGAGGTCGCGGGTGAGATACGACGCGCCCGAGAGCAGCATCGAGTCGCTGGATGACATCATCGCCGCCAGGGCCGCGGCGACGACGGCCGCCGTGAACCACCCGGCGGTGTACTCGTTGAGCACCGCGGGAATCACGTTGCCGTTCTCCGGGACGGTGACGCCCAGGCCGGCGGCCCACGCACCGAGCATGAACGCGGGGACGAACAGCAGGACCACCAACACGGGCCACAGCGCCAGCGTCCGCTTGAGCACTTTCTGGGAGCGGGCGACGAAGAACCGCTGGTTGATCTGGGGAAACATCGTCACGCCGAAGGCGATGGAGATCGCCGTCGAGAGGATGTACTCCGGCGTGTACAGGCCTCCGCCCAGTGCGAGGAACTCGGGGTCGGTCTCGGCGAGACGCGCCGTTGCAGCCGACGGGCCGCCGACCGCCGAGAGGATCCAGGCGACGGCCGCCCAGATGAGCCCAAGCATGACGATGCCCTGGAGCGTGTCGGTCCAGGCGACCCCGCGCATCCCCGAGACGGCGACGTAGACGATCATAAAGAGCGTGATGCCGCCGGCACCGACCCAGAACGGGACTGCGCCGTCGGTCAGCCCGACGATCGCCTGTCCGGCACCCTTCTGCTGGAGCATCACGTAGGGAAAGAGCCAGAAGAGACTGATCGCCGCCACGAGCCCGCGGAGGAGACGCGAGCCGAAGCGATCGCCCAGCATCTCCCCGAGCGTGACGTAGCCGTGGCGCTGGCCGACGAGCCACTGCTTGTACCCCAGCACGTACCAGAGGACGGCGAAGATGATCCCGTCCATCAGCCCCATCACCAGCAGCCACTCCGGACCCTGCGCGAAGGTGAGGTTGGGGCCCCCGAAGAAGGTAAACGCCGACAGCAGCGTCGCGAACGTCGTGAACAGCAGGACGACCGTGCCGAAGGTCCGGCTGGCGAGGTAGTAGTCTTCCGCCGTGCGGTCGGTCAGGCGGTAGGCGACGACGCCGATAGCCGCCGCCAGCACCATGTAGCCGCCGACGATTCCGAGCTGGATCGTGGTGTCAGTCATCACGACTCACCTCCGGCGTCTCGGTCCCCGCTGGATCCGCGCTCTCGACGCCGACGCCCCAGCCGTAGCGGGTGAACGCGTAGAAGGCGACCGACGCCAGCCCCATCCAGCCGACGTGCCACCACACCCACAGCGGTAGCCCGGCGACGACGGTGCTGTCTCGCCAGAGGAACCACGGGACCGCCAGTGCCGCCACTGTGAGCGCGGCGAGTGCCCACCCGAGCGCTTCGAAGCGACTGCGTGTCCAGTTCGAGGCGTCCCACATCGTTGTACTGGCTTGCAACTGGACCAACATATGTATAACGCCTCTTCAATAGACCGAGATGAAGAGAAATGCTGTTCGACATGCCGTCGTGGCGGTGACGGAATCGGCCGGCGACGATCGCAGTCGGGGCGGACGAGTTCGGTCGAAACGTGGCCGTAGCTATTTGAGGACACGTCCGCAACGCCGACGCATGCAGACCGCAATCCAGCTGTACACGCTCCGCGAGATCGATGAGTCGATCCTCGACGTGCTCGCCCGCGTCGGCGATGCCGGGTTCGACGGCGTCGAGTTCGCCTATCGCGTCGACGAGGAACCCACCGCAGAGATCCGACGAGCCCTCGAAGACGCCGGTCTCGTCGCCTCGTCGGCACACGTCGGGATCGAGACCCTCGAAGCGGACCTCGACGGCGTCGTCGAGACCGCCGAGGCGCTGGGGTACGAGGACATCGTCGTGCCGTGGCTCGATCCCGACCAGTTCGAGACGGTCGAGGCGGTCGCGGCGACGGCCGACCGGCTCTCGGACCTGGCCGGAGCGGTCGCGGACCGCGGGATGCAACTACACTACCACAACCACGACCAGGAGTTCGTCGAGACCGACGAGGGCGTGGCCTTCGATCTGCTCGTCGACCGGTCCAGCGACGACCTCATGTTCGAGGTCGACGCCGGGTGGGCGCTGTACGGCGGCGCGGACCCCGTCGCTCTCCTCGGGCGATACGCCGACCGCATCTCGCTGGTCCACTTCAAAGACGTACACCTCGACAGCGAGGCCGCGCCCCCACTGGGCGAGGGCGACCTCGACATCGAGGCCGTCGCGAGGGCCGCCCGAGAGATCGACGCCGAGTGGGCCGTCTTCGAGAACGACGACCCCGACGATCCCGTGACGGCGCTGGCAAACGGCGCGGACGTACTCTCCGGCGCAGTCCGGTAGACGGGGCCGACACCTAGCCCGACGGGGACCGGTCGGCAGCTATTTCAGGCGGCCAATCGAACGTCTTTTCGACACGAATACGGGGTCGATTCCCCGGCAACTGGAATCCAGGAATGCAGGACTCTACGAAATATCTCATCCACGCAGACTTTACCGCGAACGGCGTCGTCGAGCGCAACGATGTCGTCGGCGCAGTCTTCGGACAGACCGAAGGGCTGCTCGGCGACGAGCTCGACCTCCGGGAGCTACAGGAGGGGTCGAAAGTCGGGCGCGTCGACGTCGAGGTGACTTCCGAGGGGGGACAGTCCTTCGGCGAGATCACGATCGCGAGCGGACTCGATCGCGTCGAGACGGCGATCCTCGCGGCGTCGCTGGAGACGATCGAGCGGGTCGGACCGTGCCGTGCGACCGTCACCGTCACAGACCTCGAAGACGTCCGGCACGCGAAGCGCCGCGAGGTCGTCGAACGAGCCACGGAGCTGCTCGCAGACTTCGAGGCCGAGGCGATCACCTCCCACGATATCGTCGAAGAGGTCCGCCAGCGCCTCCGCGTCGAGGACATCACCGAGTACGAGGGGCTGCCCGCCGGGCCACGCGTCGCCGAGAGCGACGCCATCATCGTCGTCGAGGGGCGAGCCGACGTGCTCCAGTTGCTCCAGTTCGGCATCAAAAACGCCGTCGCCGTCGAGGGGACGGACGTGCCCGAGGCGATCGCCGACCTGAGCCGCGAGCGGACCGTCACCGCGTTCCTCGACGGCGACCGCGGCGGCGAGTTGATCCTGAAGGAACTGGCACAGGTCGGTGCGGTCGATCACGTCGCCTTCGCGCCGGCCGGCACGTGCGTCGAGGACCTCTCGCGCTCACAGATTCTCGCGGCGCTACGGGACAAGGTCCCCTACGAGGCCGTCGACGAGGGGAGCCCGGCCCCGGTCGCGGCGACGCCGGACGCGTCCGAGGACGAGCCCGACGAGCCACGCGCGGTCACCTCCGGCGGCCGAGACGTCGACGCCGAGGTCGGGACCGCCGACGCGGCGTCGGCCTCGTCCGAGACGGTCGAAGCAGTGACCCCCGAGTCCGACAGCCAAGCGTCGCCAGAGGCCGCCGAGCGCTCACCCGGCGAGCACGACGACGGTGGCGGGGACGCAAGCGACGACGCGTCGCCGTCGACGGTGGCGGCACACGCACAGGCGGTCGTCACCGAAGGCACCGGGACCGTCCGGCTGCTCGACGACGAGGCGAGCGTCCTCCGGAAGGGGCCCGCGAGCGAGGCGTTCGCGCTCGTCGAGGCGGCCGATCCGGTTCCGACGGTGGTCGTCCTCGACGACACGCTCTCCCAGCGACTCCTCGACGTGGCGGCCCAGCGGGGCGTCGGCGAGATCGTCGCCCGACAGAGAGGCGAGTTCGTCAAACAGCCGACGGCGGTCCGCGTGCGGACGATCGAGGACCTGTAGCTACCGCTCGAACACCAGACCGTCGGCGTCGTCGTAGTGGTCCGGTATCTCCTCGACGACGGTGAACCCGAACCCACGGTAGAACGCGTGGACGCGCTCGTCGTCGGCCCGCGCGGTGAGCCGCACCGTCTCGATTCCGTGCTCGGCCAGTCGCTCCAGCAGCGCCCGCATCAGGCGGCTCCCGTTGCCCTCGCCCTGTCTGTCGGGCGCGATCGCGAACTCCGCGACGTAGGCGACCCCGTCGTCGGGGACGACGAGCGCGTAGCCAATGGGCTCGTCGACGGTCAGAACCAGGACCAGCGACGGCTCGCCGAGCGACAGTTCCAGTAGCTCCGGCCACGGGTCCGACAGCGTCGCGGCCTGAATGCGGCGCAGTCGGGGCCAGTCGTCGGGCTGGCCCTCGCGGATCATAGCACGAACTGGAAGGCGAGTCCGCCGGCCACCGCCGCCGCCAGCGTGGCCAGCAGGTTCACGCTCTGGTTGCCGACCGTCTCGCCCTCGATCGTCGCCCCGAGGAGGCTGTCGACCAGCATGCCGAGGAAGCCGGCACCGAGGATCACGAGCGCGCCGACGGCTCCGATGTCCGCGAACAGCCCGCCAGCGATGCCGGCGACGATGCCCGAGCCGACCAGCCCGGCGACGGCACCCTGCCAGGTCACGCCGCCGTCGGTGCCGGGTTCGACGCGCCGGAGCGTCGTGATCAGCCGCGGATTGTCGTAGAGGCCGCCGAACTCGCTGGAGAAGGTGTCGCTCATCGCGGCGGCGACCGCGCCCGCGAAGGCGTACAGCAGCAACATCGGATCGATGCCGGTGTGGCTCGGGCTCGCTGCCGCGGCGAGGACGGCCACGAGCGCGACGATGGAGTTCGCCAGGACGTTTCCGCTGCCCCGAGCGCCCTCGTTTTCCTCCGCGATGCCGCGGTCGAGCTTCTCGTCGTAGCGGAACTTCGTCGCCAGACCACCGAGACCGAAGAAGGTGATGAGCATGGCGAACCACCGGAAGTCACCGAGGACGATCGTCAGGAGGCCGAGGAAGACGCCGGTGAGCATCCCCGGCAGCGACGCCGTATCGAGCGCGTAGGAGACGTAGCCGAGGACGACCGTCACGCCCAGCGCGAGAGCGATACGCCCCGCCGTCACGTCGTGCAGGGGGAGATCGGAGAACAGCCACAGCAACAGTCCGATCGAGAACAACACCAGCGGGTCGTCACGCTCGAACAGGACCGCACGCAACAGTGCGGCCAGCAGCGCGCCGCTGATCGCGTAGAACGCAAGCAGCGCGAGGAACTGACTCGTCAGCGCTCGGCCGGCCAGCATCGCCGAGACGGCGCTCCCGGCGGTCGCCGCCAGGAACCCCGCCGTCACGAACCCGGCAGTCGCGGCCACTGGATCGGCGGTCGCGCGCTCGACCAGCCGCGTGCCGAGATTCCCACCGGCAAGCACGAACACGCTGGCGACGAACACCCACATCGGGAGCCCGAACTGGAGGGCGAGCAGCGAGAGCCCGGCGATCGAGAGGGCGAAGCCAGCGAGCCCGTACAGGGTCTGGTCCTCGCGGTCGCCCGGCCTGGCGAACAGCTCGAACAACGGACCGTCGTCGACGACGGTCAGTGCGAGCGCCGCGATCCCCACGAACGGAGCGATCGCGAGCGCCGTCGCCAGCCACGGCGGTTCGACGCCGTCGACGAGTGGCACGAGGAGCGCCACGGCCCCGACCAGCGCGAACCCGACGGCCCGCCGGACAGCAGATGTCACGTCACGCTGGTACCGTAGAGAGGCACTTACCCTTTCCGAACTCGGCGACCGGCCGTCGGATGGCGGTCGACGGGCGACCCACTAGGTGGGCCTCGCCGATCCGAAGAATTACGCCGGCCGGCGCGCTACGGCTCAGCGTGGCCATCTACGACCGGTATCTCGCTGCCCGCCTCCAGCTGAGCGACGCGGCGCTCCCCGAGACAGTCGCCCTCGTCATCACGGAGCGCGATCTGCTCGTCGACGGTGCCTACGAGACTCTGGAGCGGTTCTTCGACCTGGCAGTGCAGTTCGGAGCCGACCGGATCGTCGTCTACGTCAGCGTCCTCGACGAGGGGGTCGTCCCGACGATCGAGTCGGAGTTGCGGACCCTGCGCGCCCCTCGCGAGGTCGCCGTTCGCGGACCCGACGACGACGATCCGGCAGACGCCCCGATCGGCGTCTCGATCGGGCTCGGTGGCAAACACGAATTCGCCATCGCGGTCCGCTCGATCGCTCAGTCGGTCGACGACGGCGATCTCGCCCCCGACGAGATCGACGAAAGCGTCGTCGAGGAGCAACTGGTCTTCCCGACCGCGCCGGACCTGGTCGTCAAGACCGGGGCCGAACGACTCTCGGATTTCATGATCTGGCAGTCCGTCTACTCCGAACTGTACTTCACGGACGTGAACTGGCAGAACTTCGGCGAGCGGGACTACCTCCGGGCGCTCAGGGACTACCAGGATCGACAGCGCCGATTCGGGCGGTAGGCGACGGCGAACCGCGTATTGGAGAGACGATCGCTCGGAAGTCGGTCCGAAAAGCCGTCTCAGTCCGCGACCACGTCGACGTCGTCTTCGACGGCCTCCCGTTCCTGGCGAGTGAGCGCGTCGCGGAAGCGACCGAGGATCCGCCGGGCCTGTGACGCCTCGGGACCGAGAGCCCGGACGAGCGTCAGCGCGCGGCGAGCGCGCGTGCGACGCCAGGACGCCGCGCGGTGCTCGTAGGTCCGGATCGCCCGCAGGAAGTCGATCTTCCGGAACTCCGGCCAGTAGGGGGCACAGAAGTAGACCGCGGCCTCGTTGCCCTTCGCGTGCCAGGGGAGGAAATTCGAGGTGCGCTCGTCGCCGCCGGTTCGGACGATCAGGTCGACGTCGCGGGTCGGCCCCTCGTAGAGTCGCCCCTCGATGGTGTCGGCGTCGACGGCGGCGGGGTCGAGGTGCCCGTCGTCGACCGACCGAGCGATGTCCCGCGTCGCGCCCAGTAGCTCCGCGCGGCCGCCGTAGGCCAGCGCGACGTTGAGGTGGAGTCGATCGTATTCGGCGGTCTGGTCCTCGGCGTAGTCGATGGCGTCCCGTACGCGCTCGGGTAGCATGTCGGTCTCGCCGATGGCGCGGATCCGCACCTCGTTGTCGTGGACGCGGTCGGCGTCGGCGAAGGCCGTGAGCTTCTGTTCGATGAGATCGAAGAGGTGTTCTCGCTGTTCCTTCGGTCGGTCGAAGTTCTCCGTCGAGAACGTGTAGAGCGTCACTTCGTCGACTCCGAGTTCGTCACACCAGTGTAGAAGGGCTTCCGTCGTTTCCGCTCCTTCGGTGTAGCCCTCCGTGGTTTCGGCACCCTGCTCGCGGGCGTAGCGGCGATTGCCGTCCTGAATGACGGCGACGTGACTGGGTGCGTCGGAGAGTTCGCGTTCGAGGAGCCGCTCGTAGGCCGATTGCGCAAGTGCTCGTGCCCGCTGTAGCATCGTGTCATTCGACAAACCCGACGGGCATGAGTTTTGCGATCTGTCGCCCGCCCGCAGCCGCTCCGTCGGGCCGTTCGACCGGCCGTCTCGAATCTGTCCCGTGAGATCGGTCGGAATAACCGGTGGGTTTTAATACCAGAGCCCCCTCTAAATACGTGCAATGGCGACCGGTACGGTTGACTTCTTCAACGACACTGGCGGTTACGGGTTTATCGACACAGAAGACGCCGACGAGGACGTCTTCTTCCACATGGAAGACATCGGCGGTCCTGACCTCGAAGAGGGCCAGGAAGTCGAGTTCGACATCGTGCAAGCGGACAAGGGTCCGCGTGCGGAAAACCTCACCCGGCTGTGATCACAATGGCGCAAGGTACTGTAGACTTCTTCAACGACACGGGCGGTTACGGATTCATCGACACGGAGGACGCTGACGACGACGTGTTCTTCCACATGGAGGACATCGGCGGTCCCGACCTCGAAGAGGGGCAGGAAGTCGAGTTCGACATCGTGCAAGCGGACAAGGGTCCGCGAGCCGAGAACCTGACGCGACTGTAAGCTCACGCTGCAGTCGAGTTCTCCGCTTTCCATCGCGACAGCGACGGCACCGGCCGCCGCTACGTCCGTCCGGCGACCGAAGACGTTCGGGAGCAGCGTGTCTCGAAACGGCCGTAGACGAACGATACGGCGGGGTCGCAGCCGCGAATCGTGAGTCGTATTAGTGCCGACAGACGAGTGAGGCGTATGGGCGCGGAGACACTCGACGAAGACCTCTATCGACGCACGAAGGCACTGCTCGAACCCGGCGAGATCGAACTGAACGGTACGATCGTCCACACCGACCTCGACGGGCAAGACGACATCGAGATGATGGAGACGACCCTGGAAGCGGGCAACGTCATCGCCGAGCACGCCGGCCACGATCCGAAAGACACCTACGTCTACTCGGGCAACGACGACGCCGACTTCTCCTCGAACCAGCACCAGGGGCTCACCATCGACGGCGAGGAGTTCGTCTGGGAGTGCCAACAGCTGTTGCGCGACGGGAGCTTCGACATCGTGTTTTACTACGAGGCGAGCGCCGATCAGGCCGCGATCCTCGAGGACTTGCGGGACGCGGGGTACGAGGTCACGGGCGTCGAAGGGTAGGCTCCGCCTCGCTCACGTCTTCTCGGACGAAGAACGTCGTCGCCCCGCCAGAGGCACGGAACTGGTAGCTCTCGGCCGTGTATCCCGACAGCCGTGCTTCGAGCGCCGTCGCGTTGTCGCCCCGTGCGACGACGACCGGCGGGCGATCGGCTTCGACCGTCGCCGGGTCGGCCTCACACGACGCGTTCAGGTCGTGTTTCGCGAGGTACCACTGTAGGGGCAACAGCTCTCCGAGATCGCCACAGCTTGGCTCCTGTGGACTGACGCCGCGCGGGGCCGCGAGCTCCGAGCCGTAGATCAGCACGTCCGTCCCGTCGGTGTCGGCCTCGGCGGCGGCGGCCAGCACCGGCCGGAAGTCGTCGGTCGGCTGGGCGTACTGGACGAGGTTGTTGTCCGCCGCGGCCGGCGATTCGTAGACGAGTCCGCCGGCCGTCACGGCGACCTGGGCGGTGAGGACGAGGAGCAAGACCCCGACCAGCGAGGTCGACACCGTGTCGTCCTCGTCGAAGGTGGTCCGCCCCAGCCGGTAGAGGTACGCCAGTCCGACGGCTGCCGGGATCGCCAGCGGCACCAGCGCGTTGACCGTGATCCAGGCCCCGTAGATGTCGGTCCCCAGCGGGTAGCCGGCCACCGAGACGAACCCCCAGTAGCTGGCAAAGAGCACGACGGGACGCGGACGGACCGCGCCGTACCGCTCGATCAAGAATCCGCCGACGGCCAGCACCGACAGCGGCAGGGCAGCCACGAGCAGCGTTTCGAGGAACCGTCCGAGAAAGCAGGCGTAGCCGTCGACGAGGTTGTCCTTGTGACAGCCCGGATCGGAGGTGCCGCCGAACCAGTACTCGAAGCCCTCGGTGAGATCCGCGACCGTGGCGTCGACCACCGCCGGGAGCGAACTCGGGTGTCCGATCGCGTACCAGAGTCCGACGCCGTCCGCGGGGTTGCGCGGCGCGAAGAAGAAGACGACGACCAGTCCGAAGACGGCGACGGCCCCGACGAGATGGCCTGCGTAGCGACCGACGCCGGCCGGGCCGAGCGCTCGCCCACGGGCGACGAGCCGGCCCCAGTACCGCTCTGCGAGGTCGAGACCGCGTTCCTCGCCCCGCTCGGCGAAGAAGAGCTGGTCGACGACGAGCGCGGTCGCACCGACCCAGACGATGGCGTAGACAACGGTGTTCTCCTTGGCCGCGAGCGCGAGGCCGAACAGCGCGGCGACGCCGTAGACGTAGCGGACCCGTCGCGTGTCGTAGGCCCGCACCGCGAGGCCGAAGGCGACGAAGACGAAGCCCGCGACCAGCAGCGTGCTCCGGAAGAACCGCGAGTAGTACAGCAAGACCGGATTGGCCGCCAGTACGATCGCCAGCGCGACCACTTCGCTGTCACGGAGGTGGTCCCGAAAGAGCAGCGCCGACAGCGGCAACAGGCCGCCGAAGACGGCAACGGGGAGTCGCATCACGGCGTCGCCGGTCCCGAGCAACTGGAACAGGTAGGCGTCGACGTACTGGACCAGCGGCCCGTGGACGATGTAGCGGTAGGAGATCGACCCCGTCTCGGCGTACTCCAGCGCCCAGTAGGCCACTCTCCCCTCGTCGAAGTGTGCGATGCGTCCTCCCAGGTCGACGAGTCGCGCCACCAGCGCCAGCACCGTCACCGCGAGTACCCCCGTCAGCGCGGGGTCGGCGCTCGCACGCGCCCGCCAGTCGATGTCGCCAGCAACCATTACCGGGGGAGAGAGAGTCCACCGTTAAAGAGCTAGCCATCGATCAAAACCGATCTGAACGACGGACCGGCCGGTCGCTTATACTGCCGGCTGTCACTTCGTGACGAGCTTCGCCACCCCAGGGTGGCGAAATCGGTCACAGATGTACAGCCGGTAGTATTACTCCTCTGCCAGCGCCAGCACGTCGTCGAAGAAGTCCAGCGAGTCGTTGGGGCCGGGGTTGGCCTCGGGGTGGTACTGGCGGGTGATGATGTCGAGGTCGTCGTTCTCCAGTCCCTCGGGCGTGTCGTCGTTGACGTTGACCTGCGTCACGTCGAGTTTCTCGCCGGGGTCGGCGACCGTGTAGCCGTGGTTCTGCGTGGTCATGACGACCTGTCCGCTGCGCAGGTCACGCACGGGCTGGTTGACGCCGCGGTGGCCGAACTCCATCTTCTCGGTGTCCCCACCCAGGGCGTTGGCGACGACCTGCTGGCCCAGACAGATGCCCGCGAGGGGGACCTCGCCGACCTTCTCGGCGACGAGTTCGTTGGCCTGCTCGAAGTTCACCGGGTCGCCGGGACCGTTCGAGATAAACAGGACGTCCGGGTCGAGTTCGTCGACCGTCTCCGGCGTCGTGTCGTAGGGCAGGACGTGGACGGTGGCGTCGCGTTCGACCAGCGACGAGACGATCGACCCCTTCGCGCCACAGTCGACGAGCGCGACCGTCGGCCCGTCGCCCGCTTCGTTGTGGGTCTCTGCCTCGTCGACGCTGACCTGTGCGCCGATGTCGGTGTGGTCGGACATGTGCTCACACTGGGCGAGCTGTTCGAGCGCTTCCGCCTCGCTGGCGTCGGGTCCGGCCGAGATGCCACACTTCATCGCACCCTCGTCGCGGATCTCCGTGACGATGTCGCGGGTGTCGAGGTGGTCGACGGCCGGGACGCCCTCGCTTTCGAGCCACTCGGCCACGTCGTCGGTCATCTCGCGAGCGACGGCGGCGCGGGGGTGGACTCGATCGGACTCGAACCGCTCCTCGCGGACGCCGTAGTTGCCGATCAGGGGATAGGAGAACGTGAGGACCTGCTCCTCGTAGGACGGGTCGGTCAGACTCTCCTCGTAGCCCGTGTACGCGGTCGTGAATACCAGTTCGCCACGTGCGGTGCCCGGTGCGCGCGAACGTGCCTCGACGACACGCTCACCTTCGATCGCGACGTATGCGTCAGCCATTACGAGATACGTACATAGTTCGGGCTGATAAGGGTTGCTTTCGAAGTCGAGTTACGATTTTCGTAATCCTCAAGTAGGGACCGCGACAAGCGTCACATCTCAATGGACGACCTCGACCGCGAGATCATGGGCATCCTCCGGCGGGACTCCCGAACGCCGTACACGGAGATCGCCGACGAGGTGGGAACCTCCGAGGGCACCGTCCGAAACCGCGTCGAGCGGCTGATCGACGAGGGGATCATCGAGCGCTTCACCATCGCTACGCAGACGGGCAACGTCAAAGCGATGATCGAGGTCAGCGTCGACGTCAACGTCGACACGCACGCCGTCACCGACCTCATGGCCGAGTGGCCCGAAGTCGACTTCGTCTGGCAGGTGTCGGGAGAGGAGGACATCGTACTCGTGGTCGACTGCGCCGACACCGGCGGCGTCAACGAACTGATTACACAGGCCCGGGAGCTGGAGGAAGTCGTGAGCACGAAGACGAGGCTGATTCTCGACGAACGGCTCGGATAGTGCCGTTCACTGGAGCATCCGCCGAGTGGGGCTGATTCTCGACGATCTGGCTCGACCGCGCCGACCGCAGCCAGCGCGCCACCGTCCAGTCCCAGTTTCTCCGGGCGGTCCACGAGCGATTCCGTGCCGCCGAGATCGACCTGACCGAGACGACCCAGCACGAGCTCTCTGGCGCTGTTCGCCTCGCCGACGGGGACGAAGCCGACGCCTCGCGTTCTTGATCCGTCCCGCAACCGAAGCAGCAAAGAGTGCCTGCCGAGAGCCACGGGTATGAGCGACGCAGCCGAAGGGAGTAAGAGCGACTCCGCCGAGACCCCAGACATGGACGACGTGGAACACGAGAACGCGCTCCAGGACGTGATCGCCGTCGACGCGAGCGACGAGAAACAGGGGACGGCCAACCGTCTCGACGCCCACACGGGCGACGGCATCCGCCACCGCGCGTTCACGGCGCTGTTGTTCGACGAGGAGGGGCGGATTCTGCTGGCCCAGCGCGCCCACGACAAGCGTCTGTGGGACACTCACTGGGACGGCACCGTCGCGTCCCACCCGGTCGAGGGCCAGAGCCAGGAGGAAGCCACCCGCCAGCGCCTCGAAGAGGAACTCGGGATTACGCCCGACCAGTACGACGATCTCCAGAAGACAGACCGCTTCGAGTACAAGCGCTACTACGAGAACGCCGGCGTCGAGTGGGAGGTCTGTACAGTCCTGCAGGCGACGCTGACCGACACCTCGCTGGACCGAGATCCCGAGGAGGTCGGGGGTCTGCTCTGGGTGTCCTACGAGGACCTCCAGGAGAACCCGAAGTTCTACCGACAGCTCCGTCTGTGTCCGTGGTTCGAGATCGCGATGCGGCGAGAGAGCGAGGCCGACGGCGAGTAACACGCGGGTCGGATGCGGCCACTCGTCGCGTTGCGAGGAGTGGCCAACGCCGCCCTCTCTCCGAACCAGGGTGAACAGAAATCGTGATCGAACACCTCCTGTGGGAGTTTCTCCTTCCGGTAGGCCTGATCGCGGCTGTCTTCGTCGCCGTCGAGTATCGACGCGACTGGCGAATTGCCCGGTACCTGTTCGAAGACCGAGGACGGACGGTCGTCTACGGCACGAGCGGGGCGCTCGTCGTCGTCGGTATCGGGACGACGTACGTCCTCGGGGACCCGGCGGCGGCCCCCCACTACGCCGGTCTCGATACGTACCACCTCGCCTGGACGCTCTTTCTCGTCGGTGCCGGAGCGACTGCGTACGGCGGTCGACAGTATCGGCTGGCGACGGCGATCCACGCAGCCGACGAGGTGACGCCCGCCAGGGTCCCCGCCAGCGGCCACGTACTCGTCGCGGGGGTGGCAGAACCCTGTCGAGACGGACAGGTCGTGTCGGCGTCGGACGGGAGCCCGGCGCTGGTCGTCCAGCGCGGCGAGTGCCCCGGATTCGGTGCCGTAGAAGATCAGGTGGCGTCGGCTCGGGGGCAAGCACTGGTCGCCACAGAGCGGCGTGTGGTCCCGTTCGCTCTCACCGGGTCGGACGGGGCCGTTCGAGTCGACCCGACCGACGCGAGTCCCGGATTCCTCACCGGCCGAGTCGACGGTGACGAGATAGAGCGCGTGCTCGCACCCGGCGACACCGTCACCGTGTTCGGTCGTGCCGCGGGGAGTGACTCTCTGGAGGCCGCCGTCCTCGCCGAGCGAGGTCCCGAGGCGCTTGGCCAGTTCGCACGGAACAGTCGCCGGCTGATACACGTCGGACTCCCGCTCGCCGTGGGCGGGTACGTCGGGATGGTGCTCGCCGCCGGGATTCCGTGAACTCAGGACGCCTCGTAGCCGTGGCCGTCGCTCTGTGGCGGCGCGCCCATCCCGAGCAGGCGACACTCGGCCCATGGCAGTCGGACCGTCACGGTCGTCCCGTCCTCGACGGCGAAGTCGACCGTGCCGCCGTAGCCACGTACGACCCACGTCACGAGCCAGAGTCCGACCTCGGAAGCGTGGTGCAGCGCCGTCTCCTCGCCGCTGGTCCCGCAGCGATCTCGGCCTCGTCGATTCCCGTTCCGTCGTCGATCACGTCGAGACAGACCTGTCGACCGGCGACGTTCTCGGCGACGCGCACCGTGACGGTCGGTGCGAAGATGCTCGTGTCCCCGAAGACGGTCGTTCCCGTCGACTGCCAGACCAGCGCGTGGCGACGTGCCGTCACGACGAGGACCGTAACGACCAGCGGCTCTACCAGCAGCCCCGCCAGCCGACGACGGGTGAGCCACTACCCTCTGCCGGTGTATTCGAGCACAGTCACCAGCCAGGCCAGCGGGATGATCGTCGAGAGGATCAACTCCGCCTGTGCGAGCGCACGCATCTCTCCGAACCCGGCGGCCGCGAGCTCTAGCCCTTCAGCCATCGACTACAGGCTGGCCGTGGTGACGAACACGGCCAGCGGCGGCGCACCGGGACGATCCCGGTGGAACCACACCAGGAACGCGACGCCCATCCCGACGACCGCGGCGGTCAACACCAGCAGCAGCGACACCGGCTCGGAGCCGACGAGCAGTCTCGACTGGCCGTCGCCGGTCGACAGCAGCCCCGTTCCGAGCCGGATCATCCGCTCTCGTCTTTGTCAGATCCGAGTATAAGTGTTCGCGTGGACGCTGTGACCGGCGTTGTGGTCGCTGGCGACGATCGCGCTGGCTCATAGCCTTTCTCCTCCGGCTAACGAAAATCGCCAGAGCGGAGGGTGAAACTGGCTTCCAGTGCCACTCGGATTTTCGACGCTTCTGCTCACGAAGCGTCTCGCCAGAACTCGAATGCCTCGAAGACTGTACTTGCGATTCTCGATCAGCCAACGACCGTGTGAAAAACGAATGGGCCGACGCGGATTTGAACCGCGAACCTCCCGGTTATCAGCCGAGCGCTCAACCTGATTGAGCTACCGGCCCGAGCGAGTGCATCCGAGTGTACCCGAGGGGTACTGTTAAACGTTACTTTTCGGGGACGGAGTGTGGGTCGACACCACGCCCGTCGTCGTCCCGTCGGCTGTCACTGTGTCACGAGCGTCGCCGGCACGGAGTAGCGAGGGGCCGTCGAAGACCGGCGGTCGGCAGTCTCACTCGTCGCGTTCCTCGAAGTCGATGTCGGTGGCGTTGTCGTGGTCGAAGCCGGAGGGCGAGCCCTCCGAGCCGACGGTACCGGGGCCGTCGCTCGGGCCGCTGTCGGGGCCGCCGGCCGGACCGCTCGGACCCGGACCGGCGTCGCCCTGGCCGGGGAAGCCGCCGACGTAGACGTTGCCGCTCACGAATCCCTGGGCTTTGGCGTCGAGGTAGGGGGTGATGAGCCAGCGTTTGGCGGCCATGCGGATCGGCGCGCGCGTGATCGGCAGCGCGAGCAGGAGGCCGAGGAGGTCGGTGACGAAGCCGGGGGTGAGGAAGAACGCGCCCGCGGCGACGAGGAAGCCGCCGTCGACCAGCTCGTCGGTCGGCACCTCACCGGTCGCCAGTTTCTCTTGGATCCTGCGCAGCGTGTGGCGTCCCTCGGCACGGACCAGCAACATCCCGACGAGGGCGGTGACGACGACGAGTAACACGACGACGGCCGCAGAGAGCGTGTCGAACTGCGTTGCGGCGACGACGAGCAGGAGTGCGTCCAGCAGCGGTATCAACAGCAACACCGCGATGACCCGGAGCATACCCGCACTTACCGGCCGCGACTCAAACGCTTTTCGAGTATCGGACCGGTGGGGGTCGTGACCCGACGCCACCGGACGGCGTGTTGACCGAGCTGATCCGAGAGTGCAAGTCTCTTGCCGGTCGGCTCCGTAACGCGGGTATGGATCAGTTCGCAGCGGAGACGAAAGTCGAGTGGCGCGAGTGGGGGCCGGCGGCCTTCGAGGCGGCGCGGGAGGCCGGCAAGCCGATCTTGCTCGCGCTGACGGTGCCCTGGAGCCCCGAGTGTCGCGAGATGGACCGCAAGACGTACGCGGAGCCACGGATCGCGGCCAACGTCAACGACGGCTTCGTCCCGGTCCGGGTCGACGGCGACCGCCACCCCGAGGTGCGCGAGCGATACATCATGGGTGGGTTTCCCTCGACGGTGTTTCTCACGCCCGACGGGACGGTGCTGACCGGGGCGACGTATCTCGGACCCGACGGCTTCCGTGGGATTCTCGACAGCGTCCGCGAGACCTGGGAGACGGAGGGGGAGGCCGCCGGCTCCGTCCCGCGCTCGCTCCAGACCGAGGCACCGCCCGCTGGCGAGGTGACCGCACGGATCGAGGAGGCGATGGTCGAGCAGCTGCTCGCGGCCTACGACGAGGAGTACGGCGGCTGGGGCACCGACGTGAAGTTCCCGTTGCCACGGACCGTCGAGTTCGCGCTGGTGCGGGCTCGCGACCAGGCGACACGGACGCTGGAGGCGATTCAGACGCACCTCCGGGACACCGACGACGGCGGGTTCTATCGCTACGCGAACGGCCGGACGTGGTCGGACGCGCGGACCGAGCGGCTCCTCGACGAGAACGCCGGCCTCGTCAGGGCGTTCGCTCACGGCTATCGGTACACGGGGGAGGAGGCCTATCGCGAGACCGCCGAGCGGGCCATCGAGTACCTGACGACGGAGCTGTGGGTCGACACCGGCGGGGACACCAGCGGCGCGTTCGCCGCCAGTCAGGCCGGCGACGACACGTACCACCGGCTGGACGCCAGCGATCGGGCCTCGGCGGACCCGCCCGAAGTCGACGAGACGGTCTTCGCCGACCGGAACGGGATGGCCATCGACGCGCTGGCGACGTACGCCGCCTACACCGACGACGAGCGGGCTCGCCGGTACGCCGAACGCGCCCGCGAGACGATCACCGAGACGCTCGTCGAGAACGGCGCGGTCACGCACTACCGGACCGACGACGCCGTGGGGCCGACCGGACTCCTCCTCGACCAGGCGCGGGTCCTGCAGGGGCTGACGACGAGCTGGCAGGTGCTCGGCGAGGGCCGCCCCGCCAGAGCGATCGCCGACTGGGCGATCGAACACCTCCAGACCGAGAGCGGAGCGTTTCGCGACGGACCGGCCGACGGGCCAGGCCTGTGCTCGCGTTCGCAGTACCCACTCGACGCGACCGTCGAGCTGGCCGACGCCTTGCTCGATCTGGCCGCACTCGCCGACGACGAGCGCTACCGGGCGGCCGCTCACGACGCCATCGCGGCCTTCGCCGGTGCGTCCGACCGGATGGGCGTCGAAGTCGCACACTACGCGGCCACGGCCGCCCGGCTTCGCTCGCCCGCCGTCCTCCGCGTCGGCCCGCGAGCCGGGAGCGATCTTCACCGGGCCGCACTCCGGCTCGCCGACCACGAGACCGTCGTCGTCCCCGATGTAGGTGGCGACGAGGCGGTCCTGTTCGAAGACGGCGAGCGGGTCGGCACGGCAGAGGAGCCGGCGGGGCTCGAAGCCGTCCTGACGGGCGACGCGTAGGCCCTGTCTCGAAAAACGATGCACGCGGGCAAACTGCCGATGCGTTTTTGACCGTCCGTGTCCTGTCGTCGGTATGGCGAATCTGAGAGACCTCGGCCTCTCCGAGTACGAAGATCGCGCCTTCCGGTCGCTGCTTGACACGGGACCGACAACCGCGAAGGAGTTGTCACGCGCCAGCGACGTTCCGATGGGCCGCATCTACGACGTGCTCAACAGCCTGGAGACGTACAACCTCGTCCGTAGCCAGACGGCCAGTCGGCCCAAAAAGTACGCGCCGGTCGAGCCCGACACCGCCCTGGAGCGGCTCCTGGAGGACAAGAAACGCCAGCTCGACGAGAAGGCAAAGCAGTACGAGGAGATCGTCGACGAGCTCTCGAATCAACTCGAATCCGCCGAACCGGTCGAGGAACCGTTCTGGACCGCCGCGGTGGGACCTGCCGAGACCGTCGACCTCCTGGTCGAACGGCTCTCGGCCGCCGACGAGCGAATCGTGATGGTGGGCTCGCTGCCCGGCCAGCAACTCGACCTGACCGAGGCGACCGACCGGCTGGTCGACGAACTGGAGAGTGCCCTCCAGCGCGGCGTCGAGGTGTACATGCTCTTGCCGCCCTCGTTCGTCGAGGCAGTGCCGGCAGACGTTGGCGAGGCCTACCAGCGACGCCTCCAGCAGTACGACAACTACCACTACCGCACCACGGAGGATGTCACGTCGACGTTCGAACTGATCGACGACATCGAGGTCTGTATCGAGGTTCCCCACCCGCTCGGAGGGTCGACGTTCGCCGTGATCGACCTGAAAGATCCGGAGTTCGCCGACGAGATCTACGAGGAGTTCGAGCCACGCTGGCAGCGGGCACGAGAGATCGTCGGCGACTGACGCCTCACTCGTCGGCCAGTTCTGCTTCGAGGTCGCCGAACGTCGCCACGCGCTCGGCGTGAGCGTTGTGCTGGTGGATCGACTCGTCGTTGGACTGTTTCATCGTCACGACGGCGTCCGCGGGGAGATGGTCGAAGCGGTCGACGACGCCCTCTGCCATCGAACGCACGCAGTCCTCGACGAACTTGGCGTTCTTGTGTGACTCGTAGGTCATGTGGTCCTCGTCGGGGCGCTTGGCGAGGTTGTAGATGCGAGCGCTCATCGACTCGCGGGCGACCTCGATCACGTCGAGCAGGTCCACGTCGGGCGCACCCTCGCTCTCGATGGTCAGCGTCGCGTGGCCCCGCTGGGAGTGGCCCGGCTGGGGGACCTCTTCGAGGAACGAGTCGATGGTCTCGTCGTCGACGTCGAGGCCTCGCAGCGTCTCGCGAGCGCGAGCGGCCGACATCCCCTGCGAGCAGGGACAGACCGTCATTCCGGTGACGCGGGCTCCGATCTCCTCGCGAGTCCCGTCCTCGTCGGCGGTCGCCGACGCGACGATGTCGGCCGTCGACTGGGTGGGCCGCTCGGAGGCCGGCGTCTCCTCGCGGGTGACGTACTCGGCTTCCATGCGCACCTCGGCGTTGGTCGTGTAGTCGTGCTTGTCCAGGAGGCGTTCGGCCGCCTCACCGCAGACCGCTTCGACACCCGAGACCTCGTCGCGGACCGCCGCTTCGAGCGTCTCGTCGATGACTTCCATGTTGCGGCTCATGTCCGCGCCCTTGCGCCAGGAGGGGAGATCGACGAACACTTCGAACGTCGCCATCAGCACGATCGGGCGCTGGTCGGCCCGGTCGATCTTCACGAGCTTCTCGACGCCGGTGACGCCGACGCGGTTGAGGCCGACGGTGACGTCCGGGCTCGACGCCTGAACGTCCGGCAGTTGCTGGCTCATCGACCCGTCCTAGGGAACAACTTCGGTTAGTGCTTTCGGAACCCCCCGTCAAAAGCGGGGTCACAGTGTGAGCAGGTCGATCACTCGTCCAGCGACAGCTCTGCGCGGCCGCCCACGTCGCGGAAGATCGCCTCGTAATCGTGCTCGTCGAAGCGGTCGACGATCTCGTCGAGTTCCGCCTGGTGGTCCTCGATCCGATCTTTGAGCTCCTGGAACTCGTCGCTCGACTGCAGTTCCGCCTCTCGTTTGGACGCTTTGAGCGCAGCGAACTTCGAGGTGAGCGCGTAGTACTCCCGCAGGTGGTTCTGGTAGGCCGCACAGCTCTGGAGCCGTTCGATCGTCTCGAAGAGGTCGTCGCGGCTGACTGGCTTGACGACGTAGTCGTCGAAGGGCATGTCGATGATGTCGAAGTCGGGATCGACCGCGGTCACCATCGCCACCCGCGCCGGCAGGTCGCGCTCACGGATCCGTTCGAGAATGGCGTCGCCGGAGATGTCGGGCATCCGTCGATCGAGCAACACCACGTCGATCTCGGGGTCGAGTGCGTCCAGCGCGGCCTCGCCGCTGTAGACCGTCTGGATGTCGTACTGACCGCGCAGCTGGGCTGCGTAGGCGTCTGCCACGTCGGGCTCGTCGTCGACGATCAGCACAGTCGCGCGCTCGCTCACGGCCATCTGACTACGTACACTATGAACCAACTAACGCAAAAGCGTTCCGGGGACCGGCCGCCGTCTGGGAGTTTGTCCTCTCAGCGACGACATTCCGGCCTAGTTCCCGACGAGATCGTCGTACCGCGCCCCGGTCTGTTTCAGCGTCGCCGTCGAGTAGAGTCGCTCGTGGTCGTCGGGTAGGTAGTCGCTGGCTAGCTCGTCGATCTTCGCGTCGACGGCGTCGCTCTCCCGACCGTGGATCATCGTAAAGAGGTTGTACGGCCAGTCCTGTTCCGGCCGCCGCGGGCGGTGGTAACACAGCGTCACGTACGGCAGTTCGCCGACCGTCCGCCCGCGCTCGTCGAGTTCGTCGTCGGGCACGTTCCAGACGACCATGCAGTTGCTGTCGAAGCCGGTCGCGACGTGGTTGACGACACAGCCGATTCGTTTGATACAGCCGTCCTCGCGCAGGCGCTCGATCGTCGCCAGCACGTCCTCGACCGGCGCGTCGACGCTCGCGGCCAGCTCCCGGTACGGCGTCGCCGACAGCGGCATCCCCTCCTGGATCGCGAGCAGGAGCCGGCGGGCCAGTGGCGTCAGGTCCGCGGCCGCCGACTCGCTGATCCGGGTCGCGCTCACGTCGGTCGACTGCAGGCTCTCGCGGGCGAAGCGGTCCGTGTTGACGACGGGAAACTCCAGGTCGATGTAGTAGTCGGTCAACATCGGGAGCACGAGCACCGAGCAGTCGGTCCGGGACTCGATCTCCGCGAGGATCTCGTCGCGGCGCTCGCGGGTGCTGGCAGTGACGACGAACCACATGTTCCACTCGTGGTCGCGGGCGTAGTTGTGGTTGACCTGGTCGTAGCCGTTGACGATCTCGGCACACTCGTCGAAGCGCTCGTCGGGTGCCGAGATGGCCGCCAGCGCCGACGACCCGATGACGGGCGGGTTCAACACCGGGCCGAACCGGCGGAAGACGCCCGCGTCGAGCAGTCGTCGGACGCGTTCGAGTGCGTCGTCGGCGTCGATCCCCAGCTCCTCGCCGACGGTTTCGAAGGGACGCTCCTCGACGGGGAACCCGCTCTGGAAGCCGTCGATGAGCGTGGCGTCCACGTCGTCGATGCGCTCGCGCCAGTCGCCCGACTGGAGACTCATCACCACGGCTAGGGAGTGTGGTGGTGTATCCTTTTCGACTGTCTCTCCACTCGATCCCCCAGATTTGTGGGTACTCGACCGGCAATCTCGGTGGGAAACCGGGGGGCTTTAGCCGGTCGCGGCCGAACCTGTTCGCATGTCACAAGCGACCAGCGAGTACGGGGAGTGGCCGCTCAAGCGTCTGATGACCGAGGTCGTCGGCTCCGGACACAAGTCCGCCGAAGACATGACCCGCGAACAGGCCCGCGAGGCGTTCCAGCGGATCCTCGACGGCGAGCCCGACGAGACGACGCTGGGCGCGTTCTGGCTGGCGAATCGCTGGAAGCGAAACACGCCCGAGGAGCTGGCGGCCTTCGTCGACGTGATGCGCGAGGAGAGCGTCGAGGTCGAGGCACCCAGTGCCGACCCCGTCGACTGCGGGGCCAACTACGACGGCAAGCACACCTCCGCCATCCTCGGCGTCGCGGCCGGGGTCGTCGCCGCCGCCGCTGGCACGCCGGTCGTCGTCCACTCGGGCGATCGCGTACCGACCCAGAAGCTCGACGCCTACAAGCACGTGCTGGACGAACTCGGTGCGACGACGGACCTCTCGCCCGGCGAGAGCGCCGATCTGGTCGACGACGTTGGCTTTGGCTTCTACTACCAGCCCGAGTTCAACCCCGGCGTCGACGACCTCTTCGACCGGCGGGACATGATGGGCGTGCGGACCTACGTCAACACCGTCGAGACGCTGGCGAATCCGGCCGACGCGAGCGTCCACCTCGGGAGCTTCTACCACCTCGCGTTCGCCAAGCGGATGGTCAAGACGCTCACGAAGTCCCAGCGCAACCCCGCCGACCGCGCGCTGTTCTTCCAGGGGATGGAGGGGTACGACGACATCCGCCCCGGCGCGACCGTCGTCGCCGAGTGGCCCTCCGACGACGCCGAGGCCGACGAGGACGGCATCCTCGACTACGAGATCCGCACCTCCGAGTACGGGATGGACATCCAGGGCGAGGACCTCGAAGTCGAGGACGTGGCCGGCGACTCGGCGACGATCACCGAGGAAGTCGTCGCAGGCGACCGCGAGGACGCCTTCGCCGACGCCGTCGAACTCAACGCCGCACTGCGCATCTACGCACGCGAGGACGTGTCGAGTCTCGACGACGGCCTGGCGGAAGCCCGCGCCGCCATCGGCGACGGCAGCGCCGCCGCGGTCCTCGAAGACCTCCGCTCGTACTGACGACACCGCCAGACCGACGCTCTCAGATGACATCTCAGACACCCACGTTCGACGAGCAAGCGGTGACACACGAACGCGCGACGGTCAACGGGATCGGCCTGCACTACGTGACCGCCGGCCCCGCCGACGGCGACCTCGTGGTCTTGCTCCACGGCTTCCCGGAGTTCTGGTACTCCTGGCACAATCAGCTCCCGTCGCTGGCCGACGCCGGCTACCGGGTCGTCGCGCCCGATCTGCGCGGCTACAACCGCTCGGAGAAGCCACCGAACGTCGGCGACTATCGAGTCGACGAACTGGTCGCCGACGTCGCCGGGCTGATCGAGCACTGCGGCCGCGAGCGAGCCCACGTCGTCGGCCACGACTGGGGCGGCCTGATCGCCTGGCACGTCGGCAGCGATCGTCCCGATGTCGTCGACCGGCTGGCCGTTCTGAACGCGCCCCACCCGACCAGATACGAGCGGCTGCTTCGCTCCTCGCCCACCCAGATCGCGAAGTCCTGGTACGTCTTCTACTTCCAGTTGCCCGTCCTCCCCGAGCTGGGGTTTCGACTGAACGACTACGCCGCCGTGGAATCGATTCTGGGCGAGACAGTCCGGCCCGACGCGTTCACCGACGAGGACGTCGAGCGCTACAAGTCCGCCCTCGCGACGCCGGGCGCGCTGACGGCGGCGGTCAACTACTACCGGGCGCTCGGCCGCCAGCGAGCGCGGTCGATGTTGACCGGCGGCGACGAGCCCGACCGCAGCGTCGACGTGCCGACGCTGTTGCTGTGGGGCGAGCGGGACTTCGCGCTCGACCTCGAACTGACCGAGGGACTCGACGAGTTGGCGTCGGACATCACAGTCGAGCGAATTCCCGACGCGAGCCACTGGGTCCAGTTCGACGCGCCGGAGCGGGTCAACGAGGCTCTCGTCGACTTCTTCACCGACTAGAGCGCTCCATCGGTGTCGAACACCGCATGCAGAGCGTGCGGTCGGCGACCCAGTTTACGTCCGTCGAGCCACACTCCGGACACCTGAAGTTCGCGTTGTTGTACTCCGTCGTGCCGCGGCTCGCGGCGAGAGTGCCGTCGTCGACGGCACGTGCCACCAGCGACCGGAAGCGCTGGCGCTTGAACTGCGCTCGGTGAGCGAGAAACGGGCCGAACTCGTTCGGATCGGCCCCGTGGAGATCCTCCCACGTGATCGCGATTTCCCCGTCGTCGAGCCCGCGAGCGACCTGTTTGATCGTCGCCGCCGCGGCCTCGAAAAGCGGTGTCGTCGCCCACCGCTGTGGCGACTCCACGTCGACCTCCTCGTAGGCGTCGACCGCGTTAGCGTACGCCGCCTGTGCGTCTCCCACGTCGCCCACGACCCGGTAGTCGGCGACGAACTCGGCGAGGCAGGCCCGCTGTACCGGGTGTTCGAGGACGTGTTCGAGGTCCCGAGAGACAGCGACACCCTCGACACAGCGGTGGGTCGCCCGTTCGTCGGCTCCAGCGACGCGGTAGGCGACCGCGGCGGTCGCGAGGTATCGTAGTCCCACGCCGATCCAGCCGTTCTCGTCGGCCTCGAAGGGATGGTGTCCCTCGTGGGGACGAGCGAGTCTCGCTCGTGCCGCTCGCGTGTACTCGTCGCCGGCACGCTCGTAGCGCCGGCCCGCGACCGCGTCGACGGCTGCCGTGTGTGCGTCCGTGGCCGTATCGACCATACGACTCCTTGGCCGCCGGGCGGAAATACCGTCGGATCTGACTGGCCGGGGAGCACTCTTTGGGGACGAGCCCCAAGGGGCGGTATGGATCGTAACGACGTCCGCGCGGCATGGGAGGAAGTCGCCGAGACGTACGCTCGCCAGCGTGATCCTGGCGGTTCCGACGCGGCACTGATCGGGGAGTTCCTCGACGAGTTGCCGCCCGACCCGCTCGTCCTCGACGCGGGCTGTGGCGACGGTGCCCGGACGCTGGCGAACCTGCCGGCCGGTAGCCTGGGACTAGACTTCTCCAGACGTGGACTCGAACTCGCAGCCGAGACGGTTCCCGGGGCCCGCCTCCTGCAGGGGGACATGACCGCGCTGCCGGTCGCCGACGACGCCGTCGACGGAATTACGGCCTACTACGCGGTCTTTCACGTCCCACGCGACGAACAGCCGACAGTCTACCGGGAGTTCGCTCGGGTACTGGAGCCGGGCGGCAGCGTCCTGATGACGCTGCCCGGTGGCCGCTTCGAGACGGTTCGGCGCGGCTGGATGGGCGGCGAGATGTTCTTCGCAGCACCGGGGCGAGAGCGGACACGAGAACAGCTTCGGGACGCGGGTTTCGAGGACCTCCGAACGACGAGCGCAGACGATCCGCTCGGCTCCAGCACCGAGTTCGTCGTGGCGTCGCTGTAGCGGGCCACGTCGACTGCCGCCCGTGCTACTGGCCCAATACCCGTCCCGATGTCGAGAGTCGGATTTAATATCTCTATACTGTTTAATGAGAAGTGGTATCAATAGCCATTCGTTCTTCCGAGACAGGGTGTGTCACAGATCAGTATGAGTGTCGTCCCGCGTCGTATCGATCCACCACAGCCCGGTCCGGAGGTGCAGTGTTGACGGTGCTCGGGACGCTCCTCAGAGGTGTCCTGCGACGGGCGCTCCTGCGTCGGATGATCCGGCCGGTCTTCGGGTTCGTCGCCGTCGTCGTCGCGGGCGTCGTAGGGTTCAGCGTCCTCGCGGGCGTCGGCGTCGTCGACGCACTGTTCTGGCTCCTCGATCCGACCAGCATCGAGTTGCACTTCCAGTCCCACGACGGCCCGGTCCGACTGGTCAAAGCGTACGCCATCGTCGTGCTCTCCGGACTCGTGGTGGCGGGACTGTGGATCGGCGAGACGCTGCTGTCGGCGACGTTCGGCGGCCAGATTCAGGAGGAACTTCGACAGATGCAAATCGAACAGACGATCGAGGAACTCGACGACCACGTCGTCGTCTGTGGCTACGGGACCTTCGGACAGACCGTCGCTGCGGGGTTGCAAGAGCGCGACCGCGACGTCGTCGTCGTCGAACAGGCAGACGAACAGTTCGAGCGAGCGATCGACGACGGGCACCTCGCAGTCAGCGGCGACGCCCGACAGGACGAGACGCTGACCGACGCTGGCGTCGAGCGGTCCCGGACCGTGATCGGCGCTATCGACGACACGAGCGCGAACGTCCAGATCGCCATCGCCGCGAGTCAGCTCGCGCCCACCGTCGAGCTGGTGGTTCGGGCCGGCAGTCGGATGGACGAAGCGCTGGCCCGTCGTGCGGGTGCCGACGAGGTGATCGTACCGGAAGTCGTCAGCGGCGAGCAGGTGACGGCGAGGCTGTGACCGACCGGCACGCAGTCGCTCGATCGAACAACGAGGGTTTTTCAGCCTACCCGCCCTCGTCGGACGTATGACACGCGTCACGCTGGAGACCTCGAAGGGCGACATCGAACTGGAACTGTACGACGAGCGCGCATCCCGCACAGTCGAGAACTTCCTCGGACTGGCCGAGCACGATCCGGCGGCCGACGCTGAGCCGACCCCGGACACGACGACGTGGGAAGACCCCGAGAGCGGCGAGGTTCGCGGCGACTCGCTGTACGAGGGCGTCGAGTTCCACCGCGTCATCGAGGACTTCATGATCCAGACCGGCGATCCGACCGGCACCGGACGGGGCGGCCCCGGCTACCAGTTCGACGACGAGTTCCACGACGAACTGCGCCACGACGAGGCCGGCAAGCTCTCGATGGCCAACAGCGGTCCGAACACGAACGGCTCGCAGTTCTTCATCACGCTCGACGCCCAGCCACACCTCGACGACAAACACGCCGTCTTCGGCGAGGTCGCGGACGGCATGGACGTCGTCGAAGCGATCGGCAACGCAGACACGGACATGCACGACGGGCCGACGACGCCGATCACGATCGACGGCGTCGAGATCCACGACTGATACTGCCGGCTGTAGTCTGTGCAGAACCGTCCGACGCGTCTCGCGCTGTCGACGGTGACGAGAGGCCAACGGCGACTGTTCGTCTCACGTCGTTCGACAGCGCGGGACTGAAGGGCGCTACCGGGTGCTGTCGCCGGACGGCTTCGATGATTAACAACGGCTGTAGTACCGTATCCGTGGCTTGAAGTAGGAGGAATCGAGAGTGTTGCCCATGCTCGGGGACAAGCGCGGCTATCAGTTGCTGTATTTCGTCTTCTTCGCCTCCTCGAACGGCTTCATGGTCTTCCGGAACGCCTACTTCGAGGAGCTCGGACTGACTGGGGGGCAGATGGGGCTGTTGGGTGCGTTGCTCGTCGTCGGCGGGATGATCGCCCAGCCGATCTGGGGCGGAGTGGCCGATCGCTTCGCGGCCTCCAAGCCGGTCCTGTTGATCGCGGCCGGCGTGTCGAGCGTGGCCATCCTCGCCTTCCCGCTGGCCGGGCGCGTCCCCGATCCATTCCTCTTGCTCGTGCTCGCGACGGCGCTGCTCTCGACGGTGCGGTCACCGATCGTCCCGATCACCAACGCGATGATCCTCTCTCGGGGCGTCGACTACGGACAGGTCCGTGCCTTTGGCTCGATCGCGTTCGGGCTGGGGAGTCTCGTCATCGGGTGGCTGCTCTCGCGGTTCGCGACGGAGATCGTCTTCTACATCTACGCGGTCGGGATGGTCGTGCTCGTCTTGATCGTCCGCAGCGTGCCCGACGCCGACGCCGACCTGACGCCGGATCTCCGCCGCGAGGCCGTCAAGCTCCTGCGCAACCGACGATTCCTGCTCTTGCTCGGCGTCGCGGTGCTGCTGGGCGGGGCCAGTTCCTCGGGCAGCGCCTACTTCTCGGTGTACGTCCGGGCGATCGGCGCGCCGGACAGCCTCACCGGCACCGCCTGGATGGTCAAGACCGTCGGCGAGGCCGTCATCTTCCTCTCGATGGCCAAGATCGGGCTCGCCAACCGCACGCAGCTCTCGCTCGGTGCCGCCCTCTTTGCGGGCTGTTACCTCGTCTACGCCGCCGTGGGAACGCCGACGGCGATCATGGCGGTCCAGCTCGTGCTCGGCGTCGGACTGGCGCTGTACAACCTCGCCGTCGTCGAGTTCGCCCACCGCTTCTCGCCCGACGAGCTGACCTCGACGGGACAGGCGGTGCTCTCGGCGTTCGGGATCGGGACCGGGCGCGCGCTGGGACAACTGGGTGCCGGGAACGTGATGGACCTCGTGGGCGTCCAGTCGATGTACTTCGTGCTGTCGGCGCTTGCGGCCGCCGCCCTCCTGTTGAGCCTGGGCTTTCACGGGTCGACGCTGCGCCGACTCGGTAACGCGGCCGGCGTCGGGCAGTAGCGTCCTGCGGGAAGAGTCGGGCTTAACTGTCCAGCCCGCGTTCGTCCGATATGGCAGACGAAGACGCTCCGGTCGACCCGAGCCAGATGGGCGGGACCGACGCGCCGCCGGTCGAGGACAAGCCCTACAAGATCATCTTCGAGGCCAACAAGTGCATCGGCGCGGGCAAGTGCGCCGAGGTCTCGCACAACTGGGACCTGAACCTCGACACCGGGATCGCCGCACCGAAGGTGTACTTCGTCGGCGAGGACGAGGTCGACGACGAGATCCGTGCCGCCGAGGTGTGTCCGGCCAAGAAAGACGTGGGCGTCATCCACGTGGTCGACCGCCGGACCGACGAAGAGATCGCTCCCGACCCCGAGGGCGACGGGACGCTGTCGGTCGACTGGTGAGCACCGACCGCTCTCGCTTTCCCCGTGTCGGTGGCCCTCGGCGCGAAACAGAGTGATCGTACTGCCGGTTGTCCGTCTGTACCGAATTTGGGACCCCGTGGTCGCAAATATCTTGCAACAGTGACAGCCGGCAGTATCAGTCGCGCGTGGTCGCTCGACGGTCTCGATCGACGGGTCTCGACCGCCGACGGTCGCGGCCCAGAGACCGAAAGCCCCAACCCACCGGCCGTCGGTAGTCCAGAACGCGCGAGGGTAGCCGAGCCTGGCCAAAGGCGGTGGGCTTAAGACCCGCTCCCGTAGGGGTCCGTGGGTTCGAATCCCATCCCTCGCATTCTCCCGGATCGTTTCGCTCCGAGAGCGGACGGTGCAGGATCGGCAACGACGGATCGGTCACGGCGGTCCGCTCTGGACCAGCTGGGTCCCATCCGTCTGCCGTCGCCGAAACACGTATCCAGCGAGTCCGAACAGTTCGGCGACCAGACAACCGTCGTAGACCGGACCGAAGGCGACGCCTGCCAGTAGCGCCGGACAGAGGTCGAGGGGCGTGAGCGGCATCGGTTCGATGGAGTCGTCGTCATCACTCGACCGTGGTGGCGTGGCGACGGGCTTTTGCCCGCGAGCGGCCTACGGACGTGCAATGAGCGACGATTCGCCCGAGAGTGCAGCTAGTGCCTTCGAGGGTAACAGTGCGTTCGAGTCGACCGACGACGGCTATCGTGTGACGACGACTGCCTTCGAGGGAATCGTCGTCGCGGACGACGCGCCGGAGTGGCGCGTCGCCTACACCGTCACCGTCCGGGCTCCGACACTGTCCGCCGCGACCGTCGAGACGGTCGGCGACGCCGTCGCAGACGGCTGGTTCGAGACGCTCGAACGCCGCCTCGAAGACGCTCCCAAAGCCACCCGGACGAGCGTCGAACTGGACGAGTTTGCGGTCGAACGCGACGACGAGAACGTCGTCGTCACCTACGGGTTCGAACTGGGCAACGCCGACACCGCCGCGCGGGTCGCCAAGACGTTCGTCGAGTACGTCGAGGGGACGTACGTCGAGGGAGTCGTCCCCGGCTACGAGTACGAGGGCGCGGTCGCCGACCTCGTCAACCAGGCCCAGGCCAACGGCGAGGGCGGTGCCGGGGGGACACCGCTGTAAATTGACCCTGCTTTTCGACGAGCATCCGGACGACCGAGCGGTCCGAAGGACCCGGTCGGTCGACCGGTTCCCCGGACTCGCCGCGGCGAGTCCGGCCTTTTTCGCCCACGTCCGCGAGAGCGGCGCTCTTGCGAGCCCATCGGAGAGCTTCGATCTCTGGGGACGGTTTTGCACGAGCGGTTCGCCCCAGGCGAACCCGAAGTGGAAAAAGGTGGTCGTCTAGTCCATCGCGATGTAGGTCTGCGTGTCCTCGACGCCCTCGATCTCCTGGATCTGTTTGGCGGCGATGTCCTTGACCTCGGCGGGCGTCTCGACGACGACCTTCGCGATGAAGTCTACGTCCCCGGCGACGATGTGAGCGGTCGCGACGCCGTCGATGGCCTCGATCTCTCCTTTGAGCCGGTCGGCGTCGCCGGTGTACACCTTGACCATCACGTAGGCGACGACCATCTCAGGCACCCCCCATGGCGGCCGCGCGTCCGGTCTCGCCGACGACGATGCTGCGCACGTCTCCGAGCACGTCGAAGTCCGCGAGGACGACGAGGTGATCGCCGAGATCGAGGGTCTCGTCCTCGCCGGGCAGGTCCAGAGGCTCGTCGCGCTTGCCGAACGCGAGCAGTCGGGCGTTGGCCGGCAGTTCGAGTTCGCTGATGGAGTAGCCCCGCATCGGCGACTGCTCGGTGATGGTGAACTCCACGAGCTGGAGGTTCTGATCGATGTCGGCGACGGCACGGATGTTCCCGCCCAGCAGGGCGTTCTTGGCGGCGATCGCCCCCAGGCGCTCGGGGTAGATCACTTCGTCCACGTCGCCCGCGTACTTGCGGTAGATCTCCTCGCGGTAGTCCTCGTCGATGCGCATCACGGTCCGGCAGTCGAACTGTTTGGCGATCATACAGGCTACGAAATTGTCGTTGAGGTCGCCGGTCAGCGCGCCGAGTGCGTCCGCACGGTCGAGGTCGGCGTCGTCGAGGATCGTCTCGACCGCACCGTCGCCCTCGATCACGTCGTGTCCCCCTTCGCGGGCACGCGCTACTTTCGTGGGGTCGTTCTCCACGAGGACCACGTCGTGCCCGCCGTCGTCGAGCACGCGAGCGGTCCGGAGTCCGACGCGACCGGCACCCACGATAACGAATCGCATGGTAATGGTTACGAGTCGGGGGTGGATAAAGGTACCCCGTGGTCGCAGTCAGTCAGTTTCGACGGTCGTCGTCCGGTCGTCCGGGCACTCGGCGACACTCTCGCTCCGTGGCGTTCCGGCGGCGGTCGAAACGGCAACGTCTGTACTCCCGAAAGCGTCGTTCGCTCGCTGGGGTGTCATTTCGACGTGCGTGCCACCGCCCGTCTCGGTGATCGACGGCGTCCCGTCCGACCGTTGGACGGACCAGTTCGGGACCGTCGAACGCGGGGGTGGCGACGACCGAACGGCGACGCCGGCCAGTGGCGGTTCGGATCTTCCATCCGCTGCCGTCCTCGAAAAATGTCGATCCCTGCCGTCGGCATGATAGACCATCCAGAACAGGCCCGAAACGTTCAACAGTGGCTCTACCGATCAATCGGTATGGCTCGTACGTACAGTATGGATCGGCGGGCGTATATGAAGACTGTCGGGGCCCTCGGGGCCACGACAGCGATCGCCGGCTGTTCGAGTAGCGAAGAGGACACGGAGACGATCGTCCCCGGAACGAACTCCGGATTCCCGCCGTTCGAGTACACCGAGGACGGCGAACTGGTCGGCTTCGACATCGAACTGGCCGAGACGGTCATCGACCGGGCCGGCTACGAGGTCGGCGAGTGGCAGGACATCGCCTTCGAGTCGCTGATCCCGTCGGTGCTGGACGGCGACATCGACCTGATCGCCGCCGGCATGACGATCGGCCCGGACCGCCAGGAGCAGATCGCCTTCACCGACCCCTACTGGGAGTCCAGCCAGGCCGTCCTCGTCCAGGAAGGCGGCGAGTTCCAGCCGGCGTCTGTCGAGGATCTCGAAGGCGTCCGCGTCGGTGCCCAGGGCGGCACCACGGGCGAGGGCGAGGCCGAGGCACTCGTCGAGGAGGGACTCGTCGCCGAAGACGACCTCCGGCGCTACGACAACTACACGCTGGCCGCCCAGGACCTCGAAAACGGCAACGTCGACGCCGTGATCGTCGACGAGCCCGTGGCAGGGAGCTTCGCGGGCGACCGTGCGGTCGCGATCGCGTTCGTCATCGACACCGGCGAGCAGTTCGGCATGGGGATGCGCCCCGACGACGAGCGCCTGAGCGATCTGAACGACGCGCTCGCGGAACTGCGCGACGACGGCACCTACGACGACCTCGTCGGCGAGTGGTTCGAGTGAGATAGATGGCGGGGATCGTGTTGCAAAGCAGCGATTGGCTCTTCGTCGCCAGCAACGCGGACTTCCTGCTGCTGGGAACGATCGTCACGGTGCTGTTGACGATCACCAGTCTCACGCTTGGGTTCCTGGCCGGCTTCCCGATGGGAGCGATCGAGGTGTACGGGCCGGACTCGCTCCGGTCGGTGGTCGGCACCGTCGGCGTCGTCTTCCGTGGCACGCCGATCGTCGTGCTCGTCGTGTTGCTGTACTTCGGACTCCCGATCCCACAGCTGGGTACCGTGCCGGCGCTCGACATCCAGGTGACGCCGTTTCTCGCGGCGACGCTGGCGCTGGGGCTCCGCAGCGGGGCCTACCAGAGCCAGGTGTTTCGGGGCGCGATCCAGTCGATCAGCGAGGGCCAGATGGAGGGGGCCCGCTCGATCGGTATGAGCAAGCTCCAGGCCATCCGCCACGTGATCTTCCCGCAGGCGATCCGGCGCTCGATCCCCGGCTTTCAAAACGAGTTCACGATCGTGCTGAAAGACACGAGTGTCGCCTTCGCGATCGGGCTGGCGGAGCTGCTGACCCGGGCCGAGAACCTCTATCTCCAGCCCGGCCGGGGCACCGCCGTGATGGAGGTCATCATCACGATCACCGCGATCTACTTCGTGTTGACCGTCGCGACGAACCGGACGCTCGATCGACTACACGACCGCTACGCGATCCCAGGAGGCAACGAATGAGCCTACTTCGACTCGAAGACGTCGAGAAATCCTATGGGCACGAGGAGGTACTGCACGGCGTCGGGTTCGAGATGGACACACAGGACGTGGAGGTGATCGTCGGCCCGAGCGGGTCGGGCAAATCGACGCTGTTGCGCTGTGTCAACCGTCTCACCGAGATCGACGGCGGGTCGATCTTCCTCGACGGCGAGGACATCCACGCGATGGACGAGAACGATCTCCGGCGACGGGTCGGGATGGTGTTTCAGGACTTCAATCTCTTCGCGCACCGTACCGCGGTGGGCAACGTCACGCTGGGGCTGACCGAGGTGCTCGATCTCCCGAGCGCCGAGGCCTACGACCGCGCGATGGAGTACCTCGATCGCGTCGGGCTGGCCGAGCAGGCAGACTCTTACCCCGCGGAGCTGTCCGGCGGCCAGAAACAGCGGGTCGGGATCGCTCGCTCGCTGGCGATGGACCCCGAACTCATCCTGTTCGACGAGCCCACCAGCGCGCTGGACCCGGAACTCATCGGCGAGGTGCTGGGCGTGATGAACGACCTGGCCGACGAGGGGATGACGATGCTGTGTGTCACCCACGAGATGGGCTTCGCCCGCTCGGCGGCCACCACGCTCACCTTCCTCGACGACGGGCAGATCGTCGAACGGGGCCCGCCCGAACAGCTGTTCGACGACCCCGAACACGACCGCACACGCGAGTTCCTGGGCGACCTCACAGAGATCCACTGATGAGCACGGACCAGACCCAACCCGCCGCCGTCGGCGATCTGCCGGGCCGGCGACGCCTCGCCGTCGTGACCGTCGGCGTCGTCTTCTGGACGTGGCTGTCGCTGCGCTGGGCCTACCACAACACGATCCTCGACGCCGTCGCCACGGCGCTTGGTTTCCCGGACCTGATCCGCTCGGAGACGGCGGTCCTCGCCCGCGAGCCGTGGCTCCCGACGGCACCGTTCGCGAACGCCGCCGAGACCCTGACCGCTGTCGGTGCCGATCTGGGGCCGCTCGGACTCCTCGCGGAGTGGCTCGCCTGGCCGTTCGAACTGACGGCCTTCGCCATCGAGGGCGGGCCGGCGATGGCCGCCGGTGCCTTCATCACGGTGTACCTGACGCTCGCGTCGATGGTGCTGGGACTGGCGATCGCCGTCCCGCTCTCCGTCGCGCGGGTCTACGGCGGGCGGATCGTCGGCACCGTCTCGCTCGCGTACACGGAGCTCATCCGCGGGACGCCGCTGCTCGCCCAACTGTTCTTGCTGTACTACGGGCTCCCCCTGGCAGCGGAGATCGAGGGGGTCGGGTTCGTCGGGGAGGGGGCCGTGCCACGGGCGGCCGTCTTCGTGGCGATCGTCGGCTTCACGATCAACTCCTCGGCCTACCAGGCCGAGTACATCCGGGGGGCGCTCCAGTCGGTCGACAGCGGACAGCTCGTGGCCGCCCGGTCGATCGGCCTCTCGAAGGCGGCGGGGATCCGCCACGTCGTCCTGCCACAGGGACTGCGCTACGCGATCCCCGGCTGGACCAACGAGTTCGTCTATCTCATCAAGTACTCCTCGCTGGCCGCGTTCATCACCGTGCCCGAACTGTTCCGGCAGGCCCGGATCATCGCCGCCGATAGCTTCCGGGTAACCGACACCTACGTCGTCGTGGCGGTGCTGTATCTCGCGCTGGTGTTGACGACCGCGCTGGCGATGGATCGACTCGAAGCGGCCGTCGCCATCCCCGGCCTCGGGCCCGCCGACGAGCGGTGAGGGCGGCTGTCTCTCGCCACCTCGGGACGGCGACGGTCCCGCGACGGCTCCAATCGGTGTTTCGAGCATCCAAAAGTTAAGACAGTGAAGCGTGAACGACTGCACTATGGCAAGTAGTGCAGGAGACGGCGTCGAGGATCGGTTGCTCCGCGTCTGCGAGCAGCTCCAGATACCGAAAGAGACGTTACAGATCACCCAGGTCCGGCTGGGACAGCTGCGCAACAAGCCCGAGATCGACGAGGAGAACATCGACGACTTCCTGGCGGCGGCACTGGTCCTGTCGGCTCGCGAGGACGGGCTCCCGGTCGACGAGGACACGGTCGCGAGCGCGTGGTCCGAGCTGCTCGACGACCGGGAGATCACGATCACGGAGCAGCGACTCGACACCGCGAGCGTCTACCTCGACGTCGACGAGGTCCCGCCCAAGCCCCAGGCGCTCGCCGACCGCCTGGGCCTGGCCGTCGAGATGCCCGACTCGCTGGTCGACGTGGCACACCGGATCCTGCTCGACGCCTTCGAGCTGAATCCGGAGGTGATCGCGAACGGGCGCTCGCCGGGGGCGACCGCCGGGGGTGCGCTGTCGCTGGCGGCGCTGGTCAACGGCCACGACGCGGAGGACGTACAGAACGTCCTCAGCGGGGCCTCGAAGACCAGCCGCGTGGCGATCGAGAACCGCGCGGAGGCGCTCAAACGCCTGCTCGGTGACCGACTGCAAGACGAGCGCTACCAGATGAGCGCCGAGACGGAGGGAGAGGTGGCCCAGCCGGCCGAAACGGCGACGGCCACCGACGGCGCTGGCGAAGCCGAGGAGCAGTCGGCTTCGGAGCCCGACGAGGTCGGCGATCCCGAAACCCCGTCTGGGCCGACGGGGGGAGACACGGACGGCGAGACTCCCGCTACGCCGACAGCGGCGGACACGGACGACGAGCCCGAGACCGCGGAGACAGAGGGAGAGCCCGACGTGACCGTCCAGGCGGTCGAAGACGAGATCGACGCGCTGGTCGAGGAGCTCGGCGTCGACGCGCCGACGCGCCTGCTCGCTCGCGGGATGGTGGGCGACGCCGTCGGCGAGGTCGACGTGTCGAACGCGACCGAGCTGGCGGGGGCGACACTCGTCGCGGGGCTGCGGCTGAACGAGGCCGACACCGACGTCGGGGACGTGGCCGCCCGCCGATCCGTCGAGACCCGCGCCGTCGTGCAGACGCTGGGCGCGCTGGACGAGGCGATCGACGCGGACATCCCCAGCCCCAGCCCGGAGGAGGTCGTCTCGGATCTCGTCGCCGAACTCGAACTCTCCGACGCCGTCGCCGAGGAGAGTCGGCGGACGCTCGAACGGTACGCGGCCGACGAACCGGACAGCGACTACACGGCCGCCGAGCTGGCCGCCGGCTCGGTCGTGTTCGCTGCGACGGTCAACGGGACACAGGTCGACGTAGAGCGACTGGGGGCGATCAGCGGAGCGACCCCCGCGTTCGTCACCGACGCGATGAACGACATCGTCGTCTCGCTGTGTCTGGGCCTCGTCGCCGGTGAGATCGACTACGAGGAGTGCTCGTGGACGACCGACCTGCTGGAGTCGGAGCTCTCGCCGGATCTGGGCGACTCCCGGACCGGCCGGGCCATCGCCGTCGCCAAGACCTACACGGCGGGCCGGGAAGGCCGCCACGTCGACGACGCGACGCTCGACGCGGTGCTTGGCATGGAGTAGCACTCGCAGTTTTCGCTGCTGATACTTCGGCCAGTACGTACATACCGCTCGTGGCAGACGGTGTAGCCAACAGCATGCCGTCTCATCGCATCCTCTGTGTCGATCCCGACGAGGACGCCCGCGAGGACACGGTCGAACAGCTCCGGACCGAGCTCACGGAGTTCGATCCGGTCTTCGAGACCGCGGCGACCCTCGACGACGCGAAAGCAGTCGTCTCGACCGATCTGGCCGCCGTCGTCACGGAGTACGACCTGGCCGACGGCACGGGTCTGGAACTGGTCACCGCGGTCCGTGACACCGCGCCCGACGCGGGGTGTATCCTCTACACCGACGCCGCCCCGGACGCCATCGGCACCGACGAACTGCGCGGGACCATCACCGAGTACGTCGGCAAGGGATCGGTGTTCGGGACCGAGCGGCTGGCCAGACTGCTCCAGACGACTGTGGAGGGCAAGGCACAGGCCTCCTACCCGCTGCCACAGAACGAACGCAAGCGGCTGGCGACCCTCCAGTCGTACGATCTCGACGACCGGGCACTGCTTGACTCCCTGGACCGGATCACCGACCTGGCGGCCACGCACTTCTCGGTCGACCGCGCTTCGATCAACATCATCAGCGAGCACAGCCAGGACTTTCTGGCCTGCTACGGCGGGGCCAACGAGTGGGACACGATGGACCGGCAGGACTCGATCTGTACGTTCACGATCGTCGAAGACGACGACGTGCTCGCCGTCGAGGACGTGACCGAGGACCCGCGCTTCGAGTCCCGCAGCGACACGCTCCTGGACATGGGGATCCGGGCGTACCTGGGCGCGAACCTCGTGACCAGGAGCGGGCTCGTGATCGGGCCGCTGTGTGTCTACGACGACGAGCCGCGTTCGTTCTCGGCGGCCGACGAAGCGTACCTCCGCGACCTGGCGACCGTCGCCATGGACGTGATCGAACTCCACGCTCGGCTGGACGACGGCGTCGAGACGGACGGAGGAGACCTATGAGCGACGAAACCGACGGCGGCTACGAGTTCGGCAACGGCGTCCCGATCGAACCGATCGAGGCGGGTTCGACCGTGCTGGTCGCCGGGCCGGCGCTGAGCCGCGCCGAGGATCTTGTCCGCTCGATGGTTGCCGACGGGACGGAGACGGGCGACGGCATGCTGTTCGTCTCGACCAACCAGAGCTGCGAGAAGCTGCTCGACAGCTGCCGTCGACTCCAGCCGTCGTTCGACACCGACCGGGCGGGCGTCATCGACTGTACCGGCCAGGACCTCGCAGAGTCACAGTTCGATCTCAGGGTCCGGTCGATCTCGACCCAGAGCGACCTCACCGGCATCGGGATGCGCTTCTCGGCGCTGTACGAGTCGCTGTACGCCGACGCCGTCGACGGCCGCGTCCGGACCGGGCTGGTCAGCCTCTCGTCGCTGTCGATGTACGTCGACATGCGGGCGCTGTTCCGGTTCGTCCAGACGCTCTCGGGTCGAATCGACAGCGCCGACGGACTGGGGCTGTTCTCGATCGACCCGACGACCCACGACACGAAGACGGTCAACACGATCAGTCAGGTGGCCGACGGGCGGATCGAAGTCCGGGAACCGGAGTCCAGCGACGCCGACGGCGAGGTGCGCGTGCGCGGCCTGCGCGACCAGCCGGACGGCTGGCAGCCGTTCACGCTGCCGTAGTTACGGGACGTACCAGATGCCCCGGTCGCGGTCCAGTAGCGAGCCCACGAGGACGGAGGGAACCGACTTATCGGTCCCCACCTTACGTCCCGGCATGGACGGACGCGAAGCGAAGCGGTCGACCGTCGACGACAGCGTCGAAGTCCGCGACGTACCGGCCGCCGGCTGGTACCAGATACGGAACCCGATCCGGTTCGGCCTGACGTATTACGTCTTCGAACTGTGTAAACACCTGCCGCCGATCGTCAAGAACCCGGTCTATCGGGCCTTCGGCGTCGAGATCGGGACGGACTCCGTGCTCGCGCCGGCCGTCGTCGTCGACCCGTTCTTTCCAGAGCGGATCACGATCGGCGAGGGGTCGCTGATCGGCTGGGGCACGAAACTGCTCACCCACGAGGGCTACACCGACGAGTGGCACGTCGGGCCCGTCGAGATCGGCGACGACGTGACCCTGGGACACGGCTCCTCGACGCGGCCGGGCGTGACGATCGGCGACGGTGCGACGGTCGCCGCCCACTCGTTCGTCAACCGCGACGTAGCGCCGGGCGAGCGCGTCGGCGGGGTCCCGATCGAGCCCCTGTCCAGCGACGAGTGACGCTCTCGCCACCATTATAACCGTCTCCCGAGAACCACGACCAATGAGCGAGGAGACCCCGATCGATCGCGCCCGGGAGAACGCCACCGGGATCGTCTCCATGCTGGTGACCGGGATCTGGATGTTCGGTCTGTTCACCGGCCAGGAGTGGTGGCTCCCGGCGCTGATCGTCGGATACGCCGTGTTTATTCCACTGACTGCGACCCTGTTGGGCGACGAAGACGAGCGCGAAGCGTGGACCGGTGAGTTGACCGACAGTTCGCCCACCGAGACGACGACAGAGGAGCCAGAGCCCGAGCGGACCGACGAGACGGCCCTGGAGGCGCTGCGCCGCCGCTACGCCGAAGGCGAACTCACCGACGAGCAGTTCGAGCGCAAGCTCGACCGACTGCTGGAGACCGAGACGCTCGAAGACGTCGAAGAGCACCGCGAACGGGCAAGCCAGGAGCGCGAGCGAGAACTGGAGTAGCCTCTGCCCCCAAGTCGTTCGCCCGTAGCTTTAGGCCGGCGGCGGGCGTCCCTTCGACGATGTCGCCACCACGGGTCTCGCGGTGGTCGCGGCGGTTCGTCGGGGCAGGCGCGGCCGCTCTCGTCGCCTGGGCAGTCCTCGCGCCCCTCGGTGTCGGACGACGGCTGGCGGTCCTCCTGTTGCTGTACGGCTTCGCCTTGCACACCGTCTTCGGGAAGTCCTACGCGCTGGTCCCGTCGTACTTCGACCGGACGCTGGCGACGCCGCGAGCCCCGGCCGTCCAGTTTCCCCTGTCCGTCGTCGGCGTCGTCGCGCTGGCAGCCGGAACACGGCCGGGCGTCCCCGTCGTCGTGTCGACAGTCGGCGCGGTGGCGTGGTTCGCCGGTGTCCTCGTCTGGCTCGGCGCACTCGGGTGGACCGTCCGGGACAACCGCTCGGGCGCAGCGACCGCCACCGGCGACCACCAGTCCGACCGGCGACCGATCGATCGCGTCAGCAACGCCGCCGTCCCGCTCGTCGCGGGCTATCTGTCGGTCGGGAGCTACGCGCTGTTCGCGGGTGCGGTCGGGCTCCCAGCGCCGCTGGGCGGCGTCCCGGCGCGGATCTCACACCTGCTGGGGGCGGGTGGGGCGGCGCTGCTGGTGCTTGCCGTCGGCTTCCGGCTGTTCCCGCGGTTTCTGGTCGCACACCCCCCGCGTGCGCTCGTGTTCGTCGTTCTCGGTGCCGGCAGCGTCGGCCCCGCACTCCTCGCGGCGGGGCTGGACGGCGGCCCGCTCCTGGTGGCCGGCGCTGTCGTCGAGGCGGTCGCGATTCTGGGCTTCGCGCTCGCCTACGGACTGCTGTACCGCCGCTCGGACCGCACGCGGGTCGGGCTGCGGGCCGTCCTCGCGGCCGCCGCCGCGGGCGTCGTCACGGTCGGTCTGGCGACGCACCTCGTCTTCGTCGGGCGAGCCCCCGCCGTGGTGACCCTGCACTACCAGTTCGCGCTGGTGGGCTTTCTGGGCCTGACGATCGTCGGTGCGGCCCTGCAGTTCTACCCCCCGTCGGTGGGCGTCTGGCCGGGCTCGAACGACCGGACGGCGCTGGCCAGCGTCTCGCTTCTCGCCGTCGGACTCCTGTGCCAGCTCGCGGGGCTGGTCGTGCCGGGCGCGACCGCGGTCGGACGGCTGGCTGTGCTCGCGGGGGCAGTCGGCTACGCCTACCTGCTCGCGAGTGCGTTCGTCGCCCGCGGGTGAGGCCGACGAAGAACGATCTACGCCAGTACGTCGTCGAGCAGCTTGGTCTGGGCGGCCGCGAGGTGCTCGGCCAGCGTCGAGACGGAGATGTCGAGCGCCTCGGCGACCTCACCGGCGTTCGCGCCTTTCGGATAGTCGAAGTACCCCATCTCGTGGGCGGTCTCCAGCACTTCGCGCTGTCGATCGGTCAGCTGTCCGCGGTCGACGACGACGGCGTCTCCCAGCGTCCCCTCGCCGTGCTGGTGGAGCGAGCGCAGGGCCACGTCGCCGAACGCGTCCCGGAGTTCCTCGACGACTGCACGTACCTGGGCCGCGTCGTCGACGTGGGCCGTGGCGATGACCTGCCCGTCCTCTGCCTGGATGTCGCTGACCGCACAGTCGAACGTCTCGACGGCGTCACAGAAACAGTCCTGGTCGGGATCGCGCCGGAAGCGATAGCGCGCCTCCGATCCGTCCTCGAAGAGCGGTTCGACGGACTCGCCCACGTCGGTCCCGGCCGGCGCGGAGAACTCTTCGACGACCGCGTCGCCGCCGGTCGAACGCGTGACGTTCGTGACCGACCCGTCGACTCGCTCGGACACGTCGGCGACGGGGCAGGCCTCGGGCGAGTCGATCGCCAACTCGACGCGAAGTCCCTCGGACATAGCCGCTACTTGGCGTTCCCACAGTAAAACGGGAAACGCGTGTTCTCAGTCTGTGGGAACGCGCTCCTCGTGGGTCGCGGGCAGCGGGCCGTCGTACTCGTCGGGCACGAACGAGCACAGCGGGTCGCTGCCCATCGGGTCTCCGGTCGCCGCGTACGCTCGCGAGCGGCTCCCGCCACAGACCCCGCGGTAGGGGCAGGCACCGCACTTTCCTTCCAGGGCACTGTCGTCCCGGAGGCGCTGAAACAGCGCCGAGTCCCGATACAGGTCGACGACGCTCTCCGAGCGGACGTTGCCGGCCGACTCCGGGAGGAACCCCGAGGGGTACATCTCGCCGGTGTGACTGACGAAGGCAAAGCCCTGGCCCGCGCGGATGCCGGTGCGACGCTGGAGCCCGTCGTTCTCTCCCGAGTCGCCGTCGCGCTCTCGCTCGATAGTCACCCGTCGGTAGTGGGGTGCTTCCGTCGTTTTGAGGCCGAACGGCTCCGCTTCGGAGACCTCGTGGAGCCACTCCATCACCCGCTCGGCCCGGTCGGGGCTGATCTGGGTCAGCACCCGGCCCCGACCGACCGGGACGAGGAAGAACACCGACCACATGACCGCACCGAGGTCGGCCACGAGTTCCCGGATCGCCGGCAGCTGGTCGACCGTCTCGGCACACACCGTCGTGTTGATCTGCAAGGGGAGCCCGGTCTCGCGGGCGGCCTCGGCGGCCGCGAGCGTCGCCTCGAAGCTCCCGGACTCGCCGCGGAAGGCGTCGTGGGAGTCGGCGTCGCCCCCGTCCAGAGAGAGAGCCATCCGGCGGAGCCCGGCGTCCTGCAGGGATTCGATGCGCTCCGGAGTCAGCGACTCGGTGCCGCTGGGGGTCAGTGTCATCCCCAGTCCCTGCCGGGTACCGTACTCGACGAGTTCGGTCACGTCGTCGCGCACGAGCGGGTCGCCCCCCGAGAGCACGACCAGCTGGCCGTCGCCGAAGTCGGCGGCCTGATCGAGCAACCGCTTGCCCTCGGCGGTCGTGAGCTCCTCGGGGTGGCGCTCGGGCTGGGCGTCGGCTCGGCAGTGCTTGCAGGTCAGGCCACAGGCCTGGGTCAGCTCCCAGATCAGCACCAGCGGCCGTTCCTCGACGTCGACGCCCCTCATTGCACCTGGACGCGGACCACGTGGCCGCCACAGCCACACTGTTCGACGTAGTCGTAGGTCACGTCCTCGCGCGCTTCGAGGGCGTCGTAGAGGTACGTCTCCGGGTGGCCGTGCTCGCCGTGCGTGACGAGGTTGACGTGGTTGCCCGAGGCGGTGTGTTCGATCGCGTCGATCGCCTGGGCCACGACGAGGTCGCGGTCGTCGCCGTGGGCTGGCTGTTCGAGGTTCACCGACCAGGAGTTCTCGTGGACGTGGTCGGTCACGGGCTCGACGTCGTCGTGTGAGACGCTCATGCGAACAGCTTGGAGCGCCACGACCGACTGCACCGTCCCGAACATGTGGGGGACACTTTCCAGGGGGCGAGAACCGGACTACGAGAGCTCCGCTTCGAGCCAGTCGAACTGCGCGTTCAGCTCGGAACTGCGCTGGCGCTTGACGACGGTCGCGTCCAGCACCTGGCCGACGATCGGCAGGTCGACGGCCTCGAACGTCGTCGTCGCCGAGATCGTCGTGCCCTCGTCGGTCTCTTCGAGGTGGTAGGCCGTGTGCATGTCCTCGAAGATACCCTCTTCCTGTTCGTAGGCGAGCACGGCGTCGTCGTCCGCGACGATGCCGGCGATGAGTTCGACGTCGAACAGCCCCACGCGGTTCTGGATCCGGATGGTCTCGCCCTCCACGCGGACGGCGTCGAACCCGGCGGCGCTCATGAACGACTCCGTCTCTTCGACCAGCGGGAGGACCGCCTCGGGTGCGGCCGGCAGGTCCCGTGTCACCGTCACTTCTTCCATGGGTGCTGGCGCGTCGCCCGTCCGCTTAAGCCTTCTGCGGTCGCTGTGCGACAGCGCGGCGCTCTCCCGAAGGGTTTTGCACACCGCGGCCGTTACCGAACATGTTCGGGACAGGGCCCGTCGCCCCGGACGAACATATTCGCACACATGCCACGAGCCGAACTGACGCTGACGATTCCAGAGGAGGTGTGGATCGGTTCACTCTCGCGGTCGTTTCCGGACGCGGAGTTTCGCATCCTGGCGGCGGTCCCCGGCGAGGAGTCGGGCGTCGGGCTCACGGAGATCACCGCCGACGAACTGGTCGCCATCCTGGGCGAGATGGACGAGACCGAGGCCGTCACCAGCCTGGAGATCCTCCAGCGCTGGGAGGACACGGCGCTGGTCCAGTTCGAGACCAGCGATCCGCTCCTGTTGTTCCCGGTCCAGGGCTCCGGAATCCCCCTGGAGATGCCGTTCACGCTCGGCGACGGCGAGGCCCGCTGGGAGATCACCGCGCCACAGGAGCGACTGTCCGCGCTGGGCCAGCAACTCGAAGAGTTCGGCATTCCGTTCCACGTCGAGCGGGTCAGCCAGCACGTCGAGACCGAGCAGTTGCTCACCGGGAGCCAACTGGAGTTGATCCAGGCCGCCGTCGAGAACGGCTACTACGACACGCCGCGGGACTGCTCGCTGACCGAACTCGCCTCGGAGGTCGGCATCGCCAAGTCGACCTGCAGCGAGACGCTCCACCGCGCCGAGGAGAAGATCGTCAAGGAGTTCGTCGAGGAACTGGGCTGATCTCTCTGAACTGAACGCGGTCACTCCGTCAGCCCATCCAGCAGGTACGTCGCCAGCCCCTTGTCCAGCGGGTCGTTGGCGTTGCCACAGTGGGGCGACTGCACGCAGGCCGGGCAGCCGTCGGCACAGTCACAGGACCGCAGCATCGAGAGCGTCGTCGCCAGCAGCCCCTCGATGTCGTCGTAGGCGCTCCGGACGATGCCGACGCCGCCGGGGTGGCCGTCGTACACGAAGATCGTCGGCTCGTCGGTGTGGGGATGGAGCGGCGTCGAGAGCCCGCCGACGTCACGGCGATCACAGAGGTACTCGAAGGGGAGCATCGAGATCGTGGCGTGTTCGGCGGCGTGGATGCCGCCGGGGAAGTCGCCGGGATCGTCGGGCGTTGGCGGACGGTCGCGGCCGCTGTCGGTCGCCGGGACCGCCTCGCCCAGCATCGCCCGCTCCAGATCTGTGGGGACGGTGACGTACAGCGCCTTGGTCCTGAGGCTCGTCTCGGGGAGATCGAGACTGCGCCGGCCGATCACCTCACCGTTCTGGCCGTCGCGGCGCTCGTAGCCGGTGATCTGCTTGCGCACGGTCACGTCCGCAAAGCGCACGGGCACGTCGGGCCGGGCGTCGAGCGTGTCCGCTCGCAGGTCGGCCTCGACGGTGATCTCTTTGTCGTGGCGCACCCGCGTGAAGTAGTCCGCCCACGTCCGGTCGAGCTCGGCGATGCCGTGATCGAGGTCGAGGTCGGTCACCTCGTAGGTCGTCCCCTGGTGGTGGTAGATCGCGCCGGGGTGTGCGTCTCGCAGCGCGTCGCCGAGGGGCAGCGTCGCGATCGTGTCCTCCCCGTGGCGCAACTGGATCGACTGGTCGTCGACGGTCCGGAGACTCGTCTCGTGCTGGGGGCTGCCCTCGCCGCTGTACACCCAGCGGGTCCCCGCCTCGGTCGTCCGGCGCGTGAGGCGGCCGTCCCGCTCCAGGTCGGCCACCAGCGCGGGGAACGTCTCGCCGAAGTACCGGTCGTCGTCGGGTTTCAGCCACGTCTCTCGGGCGGCCGAACAGGCGTGTGCGGGCATGAGCTGCGCGTTCTCTGGGTTCGTCACCGCTCGCTCGGGCGGGTGCTCGAACAGCGTGTCGGGGTTGTCGACGACGTACTGGTCGAGCTGGTCCTCCCCGCCGACCAGCACGACGAGGGCGGGGTCGCGCCCGCGTCCGGCCCGGCCCGCCTGCTGGAAGGTCTGCATCCGGGTGCCGGGGTAGCCATCGAGCACGACGGCGTCGAGACCGCCCACGTCGACGCCGAGTTCCAGCGCGTTCGTGCTCCAGACGCCACGCAGCGCGCCGGACTTGAGCTCTCGCTCCAGCCGACGGCGACGATCGTCGGTCAGTGCGGCCTGGTACGCACCGACGGCGTCCGCGAGGTCGTGGGCTCCCCGGTCGCGCAGTGCCTCGGCGCTGTCCGCCGCGTAGCGCTCTGCGGTCTGGCGCGAGCCGGTGAACACCACCGTCTGGAGGCCCCGCTGGACCAGATCGACGAACAGCCGTCTGGTCTCGACGTGACTGGACGTCCGGCGGCCGCTCCCCCAGCCGTCGCCGCCGTACTCGGGCGGGTTCCACACCAGCCAGTGGCGGGGGCCGCTGGCGCTGGCGTCGTCGTCGACGAGTCGGTACGAAGACGGGGCGGTGCCAGTCACCGTGGCCGCGTGCTCGACCGGGTTGCCGATCGTCGCCGAGCAACAGAGCCACTCCGGATCGGCGTCGAACCGCTCTGCGACGCGCTGGAGGCGTCGGAACACGAGCGCGACGTGGCTGCCGAACACCCCCCGGTAGCTGTGGACCTCGTCGACCACGACGGTGTCGAGCCGCTGGAAGAACCACTTCCAGAGGCGGTGTGCGTGGGGCAAGATGCCGTAGTGGAGCATGTCCGTCGTCGTCAGGAGGACGGTGGGCTGGCGCTCGCGGATCTGCTCTTTCTCGGTCTGGGACTGGCGGCCGGTGTACTGGGCGACCGACACGCCGGAGGCAAAGCCCAGTCGCTCCGCCAGCGCCGAGAGCGTCTCCGTCTGGTCGTTGATCAGCGCGACCTGCGGGGCGACGTAGAGTGTCGTCCGGCGATCTTCGAGGGCGCGCTCGACGGCCGGGACCGTGTAGGCGAGACTCTTGCCGCTTGCCGTCGCGGTCGAAAGCACCACGTTGTCGCCGTCACGGACGGCCTCGACGGCCTCGGCCTGGTGGGCGTAGAGCTGTTCGATGCCGTCCTCGGCCAGCGCGTCGGCCAGCCGCTCGTGTACGTCGAGGTCGGCGACGGTCGCGTCCCGTCCCGGCACCGTCCGCTGGTCGACGATCTGCCCCTCGTAGAAGGGTCGTTCGCGGAGCCACGCGATAGTCTCGTCCACGACCGCTCAGTGGGCCGCCGCCGTCTTCGGGCTGTCGTTTCCCGCGCCGATCAGTTCCCGAACAGCCGCTGGAGCAGCCCGCGCTCGGTCGCTCGCTCGGCGAGCAACACCGAGCAGTCCACGTCCGACAGCACGTCGAGGTGCAGCGAGTCGCTCCCGATCCGCGAGAGGAGCCCGTCTCTGGTCGCCCCGATGATGATGAGGCCGTGTTCCGGTGCGGCCCGCGCGATGGCACCCTCGACGTCGCCGCTGTCGTCGACGATGCGGGCTGCCGCTTCGAGGTCGTTGTTCTTCGCCCACTGGGCGAGGAAGTCCTCGTTTTCCGTTCGCTGGCCCGGCCCGTCTGCGACCCGCAGCAGCGAGATCGCCGAGCCGACGGTCTGGCGGAGCGCACTGGCGACCTCGCCGCTCAGCACGGAGTGTTCGTTGCCGGCGACCGGGATCAGGATCTCCTCGGGATCGAACCCGCGGTCGGCCAGCACCAGGAAGTCCGCCGGGAGCGAACTCGTCAGTTCGTCGAGCGGGCGTTCGGCCCGGCCGGCCTTCCAGAGCGCGTCCTCGTCCCAGCCCATCACGACCGTGTCCGCGCCCTTCCGGTCTGCGAGCTGGAACACCTCCTCGATGGAGCGATGCGAGACGATCGTCGAGGTCTCTGAGTCGACTTCGTAGCTCGACGCGATCTCGCGGACGCGCTCCATCTGGGCGTCGGATTCCGCGACGATCTGGTCGGTCTGGTCGCCGCCGTACCCGCCCGCCAGCCGGTCTGGCAGGCGGACGATGTGGACGAACTCCACGTAGGCCGCCTCCTTGCCGGCGGCGTACGAACACGCGAGCTCGGCGAGGGTCCCCTCGGTCCGCGGGTTCGAGATCGGGACCAAGATCCGCTCGGAGCCAGCGCCGTGTCCGGCCGCCCGCTCGCTCGTGTCGATCAGGGGGACGTACGACCGGCCGACGAGACCGCCGAAGATCCACTCACGCCAGGAGAGCTGTCGGTTGGCACCGTCGAAGCGGGCCGACTCCAGGCGCTCCTCGGTCGTCTGGAAGTAGTTGACGACGGTGACCAGCAGGATGCCACCGACGGTGTTGCCGAGCAACACGGGGAGCACGAACTCGACCATCCCGACGACGATCCCGAGATCCCCGACCAGCACCAGATACACCATCTCGGTAAAGGAGACCACGACGTGGTAGAGCCCGCCCAGCGGGATCGCGAGGAACGCCAGGTAGACGACGGCGATCCGCGAGATCGTGTCTCGCGAGGCGTACTCGACCCAGACGACTCCGGCGACGATCAGCCCGGCGAACGCGGCTTTCACGAACAGTTCGCCCTGGCTCGCCTTGATGCCTTTTTCCGCGATCGAGAACGCCGCGGCCGTCCCGTCGGCCGACAGCACCCCGCCCCAGGCCAGTGCCATCGCGCCGATCGCGCCGCCGGTGAAGTTCCCGGCGAGCACGACGACCCAGTTGCGCAGGAGTGCCGGAACGCTGGCGATGCGTTCCAGCGTCAGCGCGACGGGCGGCAGCGTGTTCTCCGTATACAGCTGGTAGCCGCCGATGATGATGTAGATGAACCCCAGCGGGTACAGGAGCTTGCTCAGGATCGGATCGCCGCCGGTCGAGGCCGTCAGCGACACCAGCATCAGGAACGTGATCGTGATCGCGAACCCGGCCGCGAGACCGCTAAAGTAGAGTTCGCGACTGCCCGACGTGATCTCCTCGTCGGCCGCGGCGACGATGCGCTGGAACACCTCGTCGGTCGAGAACCGGTCGCGAACGACCCGCCCCACTGCCGGAGCCCCACTGCGAGACCGCTCGACGGCCTCTCTCACGCTCTCCTCGGGATCTGGTGGATCCTGCTCGTCCATCGTCGTGATTCTCTGTCGGCCCGGAGGAAAGCGTTTGGTTTCCGGCGTGACGCCAGTGCTTTTGTGCGAGCGGCCGTCGCCCTCGACATGGACAAGCAGACGCTCCGCCAGCGCGTGTGGGACGACCTCGAAGAGAGCGGCGACGCTCGGTTTCCGTTCCCGCCCCACGGTCGCATCCCGAACTTCGCCGACGCGGACGCCGCTGCCGACCGGCTGGCCGAGACAGCGGTCTGGGACGCCGCCGACGCCGTAAAGGCCAACCCCGACGCCCCGCAGCTCCCGGTCCGGCGGGCGGCGATGCGGGCCGGCAAGACCGTCTACATGGCCGTTCCGCGCTTGCGCGACGAGGAGTGCTTTCTCCGCCTCGACCCGGCGGCGGTCGACGACATCGACGACGCCACGACCGTCAGCGGCTCCAGCGAGGCGGGCGTGCAGGTCGGCCCCGACCAGATGCCCGAGATCGATCTGATCGTCTCCGGGAGCGTCGCCGTCAGCGAACGCGGCGCGCGGATCGGCAAGGGCGAGGGGTACAGCGACCTCGAATACGCCCTCCTCCGCGAACTCGATCTGGTCGACGACGAGACGCCCGTGGCGACGACGGTCCACGAGCGCCAGCTCCGAGACCACGACCGCGTCGACGAACACGACGTGGCGATGGACCTGGTAGTGACGTCCGAACGGACCATCGAGACGGCGACGGCGTACGACCGCCCGGACGGCGTCGACTGGGCGGCCCTCGACGAGGACCGCATCGAGGAGATGCCGGTGCTCGAAGCCCGCCGTCCCTGACCGCGCTACACCAGCAACACGGGCCGTTCACACGCCTTGACGACCTGTGTCGTCACGGTGCCGAGCGTGCGGTCGTGGTCCCGGCCCTGATAGCCCATGACGACGAGGTCGGCCTCGATCTCGTCGGCGTAGCTCCGGATCTCCCGGCTCGGCTCGCCGTGACAGTTGTGCAGTTGGGTGCTGATGCCGCGGTCGCGAGCGCGCTGGGCCAGGCGCTTCAACAGCGCGGTGCCGTCGTCCTCGCGCTGGCCGACGACGAGTTCGGTCGTCGACAGCGCCGGTTCGCCGATGGTCCCGGTGTCGACGACGTGCAACAGGGCGAGCGAGCTGTCCGCTCGGTCGGCCAGCGCCACCGCACGGTCGAACGCTCGGTCGGCGTGGTCGCTCCCGTCGGTCGGAACGAGGATCGTCTCGTACATACGTCGTGGTACGGCAACACTAGTCAAGACGGTTATTACCATCCCAGTTCCCGATAGCCACACCGTACGTGCCGGGAACGCAGCCAGAACGGAGCAGCTATTCGCGGACACCACATCTATGTCGCTGGCTCGTCAATCCCGTGTATGGACCGGGCGAACAGTGTCGATCGAACGCGAGCGCTGCGAGAGGACACCGTCGACGTCCTCTACGTCGACCCCGACACGGACTCGACGGTTCGAGACTCGTTCGGCGACAGCGGGCCGTTTCGCGTCACACACGCCGCCGACGCGGCGACGGCACTCGCCCACGTGACGGACGGATCGACAGACTGTGTCGTCAGCGAACAGGACCTCCCCGACGGCAGTGGGCTGTCGCTGTTGCGATCGATACGGCGTCGCGCCCCGTCGCTCCCGTTCGTGTTGTTCACCGACGACGGCAGCGAGACGGTCGCCAGCGAGGCGATCGACGCCGACGTGACCGGCTATCTCCGGCGGACGCCACTCGAAGAGCAACTCCCCGCGCTCGTCACGACCGTCACCGAGGCGGTGTGCCGCCCAGACGAACAGTCGGCGATCCTCGATCGCATGACCGACGCGTTCTTCGCGCTGGACGTTGAGTGGCGGTTCACCTACCTCAACGAACGGGCGCGAGAGATCGTGTGTGATGCCGCCGACGTGGATCGGTCGATCGAGGACCTCGTCGGGACCCGGATCTGGGACCTGTTGCCCGAAGTTGTCGGCACGGAGTTCTACGACCAGTACACCGAAGCGATGGACGAGCAGCGGGTGACGACCTTCGAGGCCGAGTACGAGCCGCTCGGGACGTGGTTCGAGGTGCGGGCCTACCCCTCGCTCGACGGGCTCTCGGTGTACTTCCAGGACGTGACGGATCGAAAGCACCGGATCGAGCGGCTCCAGGAGCGCGAGCGCATCCTCAAGGAGATGTACCGCGTCGTCTCCGAGAAGACGCTCAGCTTCGAGGAGCAGGTCGATCGGCTGCTCTCGATCGGCCAGTCGGTGCTCGGCACCGACTACGGCGCGCTCTCCTCCAGAGCGGGCGACGAGTACGTCTTCGAGGTCGTCCGCGATCCGACCGGCGACACCCAGCCCGGCGACCGAGTCTCGCTCGACGAGACCAACTGCGAACGGGCGATCGTCACCGAAGAGACCCTCGTCCTCGAAGACATCGCGCGGGACGCGCCGGAACTGGCCGAACGCGCCGGATACACCGACGATGGCATCGCCTGCTATCTCGGCACGCCCGTGGTGGTCGAGGGCGAGGTGTACGGTACGTTCTGCTTCTACGACCGAGAGCCACGGGCCGAGCCGTTCTCGGACTGGGAGATCGCCCTCGTCGAACTGCTGGGCAACTGGGTGAGCTACGAGCAGGAGCGCCGCCGCCACCAGAGCGAGATCGCTCGCGAGCGAAACCGGCTCGAAGAGTTCGCAAGCGTCGTCAGCCACGACCTGCGCAACCCGCTCAGCGTCGCACTCGGGCGGATCGACGTCGCGCGCGAAACCGGTGACGAGGAGCACTTCGACGCGATCGAGCGGTCCCTCCAGCGGATGGACACGCTGATCGAGGACATCCTGTCGGTGGCACGCGACGGCAGGACCGTCGCGGAACCGACGCCGGTCGACATCGAGACCGTCGCCGAGGACGCCTGGGCGGTCGTCGAAAGCGACGAGGCGACGTTGCGAGTCGACGTCGACGAACGCTTTCTCGGCGACGCCACGCGCCTCCAGCAGCTCCTGGAGAACCTCTTTCGAAACGCGGTCCAGCACGCCGGTCGAGGCGTCGTCATCACCGTCGGGCCCCTCGACGAGGGGACCGGCTTCTACGTCGCCGACGACGGCCCCGGCATCCCCGAGGACGAGCGCGACGACGTCTTCCAGTCTGCCTACACGACCACCGACGACGGCACCGGTTTCGGCCTCAAGATCGTCTCCGAGATCGCCGAGGCCCACGAGGGGTGCGTCACCGTCACCGACAGCGACGACGGCGGTGCGCGCTTCGAGATCCGCGACCTGACGGTCGCCTAACGTCGCAGTCTCTCACTGCTCGACGGCGTCGGCGGCGTCCCGGAACAGACCGTCGAGGTTCTCTGGCAGGGTCGGGTGGTAGGAGCGATCGGGCAGTTCGCGAACGTCCAGCCCCATCTCGACGACGATCTGCATCGTCTTCGCGAAGCTGTCGGCGTGATAGTGCAGGCCCTGCCAGCCGAGCACGGTGCCGTCGGTGCGGTCGACGACGAGCTTCGCGAGCCCCTCCGGGACGTACTTGGACTTGAAGACGCCGTCGTCGCTCGCCTGTCGGGTCGCGACGGCGATGTCGTGACCCGCCTCGCTGGCGGTCTGCTCGTTGTGACCGACGCGGGCGAACGGATAGACGCCGAGCCCGGAGAAGATCACGTGGTGGTGGACGTTCTCGTAGGGCTGGGGCGTGTTCCCGGCTTCCTGTCGGCGGATGTTCTCTGCGGCGGTAAAGCCCTGCTCCTTGGCGACGTGGAGGATCGGCTCCTTGCCGTTGACGTCGCCGACGGCGTACACGTGGTCGTGGGCTGCCGTCTGCATCGTCTCGCGGACCCACTCGCCCTCGACGGCGATCTCCGTGTTGTCTAGCCCGAGCCCCTCGACGGTCGGGCGGCGGCCGGTGAAGCAAAACAGCTGGTCGGCCTCGTAGCTCTCCCGAGTGGGACCGTCGGCCCCGCCGTCCTCGAACTCGACGGTGAGCCGGACGCCGCCGTCGTCGGTCGCTTCGAGACGCCGCTCGTGGCAGTTGGTCGGAATCTCCAGGTCCCAGTGGTCCCGATACAGTTCCAGTGCGGCGTCCCCGAACTCGGGGTCGGCCTCGTCGATCGGTCGGTCGTCGTGCTCGACGACGGTCAGCTCCATCCCGCCGGCCTCGGCGAGGTACGGGACCATCTCCATGCCGATGTAGCCAAAGCCCATCACGATCCCGGAGTCGGGGAAGTCGGTGGCGTCCAGCACGTCGGCGCTGGTCATGAAATCGACCTCGTCGATCCCCGGAACGTCGGGGACGTTGACGCTGGAGCCGGTGGCGACGACGACGTAGTCGGCGTCGAACTCCTCGCCGCCCGCGCGGACGGTGTGGGGATCGACGAACCGGGCGGTGTCGTGGACGAAGCGCACGTCGTCGCGCTCGGCCAGTTCCTCGATGCCGGCGCGGCGGTGGCCCGCCCACCCGAGAGTGTGGTCGTCCTTGCGCTCGACGGTCCGTTCGAGGTCGACTTCGGGGACGTCGCCGACCAGCCGGTCGTCGTGGCGAGCCTGGAAGCGATGAGCGCCAGCCGAGAGGACTTCCTTCGATGGCATACAGCCCCGCAGGATACAGAGGCCCCCGCCGGGCTCGCCGTCGTCGATCAGCGTCAGTTCGATGCCCGGTTCCTCTGCCAGCTCGCCAGCGACGGCGGCTCCGGCGCTGCCGTAGGCTCCGATGATGACGACATGGGTCATACCGTCACTAAACGGACGCCCACCCAAAAGCGTTCAGTAACGTGGCGCTCACCGGCGTCGCCGTCGGGCTACTCGTCGGGTCCGCCGCCGACGGTCGGGGCCTGCGTGGCCGGCTTCTGTTTCGGCCCGATCCCGAACAGCGACAGGAGGCGGCGATCCTCGTTGATTAGCGCGTCCCACAGCACCAGCGCCGGCGGGAGGACGAACAGCGACGCCAGGAAGGCGAAGGTGATCGACAGCCCGGTCAGGACGCCGAACTGGCCCAGTGCGGGGAACAGTGCGAGCGCGAGCACGCCGATCCCCGAGACGGTGGTGAGCATGCTGCCCAGCAGCGCCCCACCGGTGCCACGGACCGTCCGGTCGAGTGCCGTCCGGAGGTCGTGCTCCCCGCGCTCGTCGGCGAAGCGGTGAGTCACGTGGACCGAGTAGTCGACGCCCAGTCCGATCGTGATCGCCAGGATCGTCGCGGTGATCGCGTTGAACGGGATAGCGAGGAACCGCATCGACGCGGCCACCATCGTCACCGTCACCGCGACGGGGATGATGTTGACGATCCCCAGCGTGGCGTACCCTTCGAACACCCGGTAGATGATCATCAGGAAGATCGCCGCGCCGATCAGCGCGACCGCGAGGCTGGTGATCGCGGATTCGAGGATGAGGTCCGAGACGGCCTTGAACACGACGGTGTTGCCGGTCGCGGTCGCGGTCATGCGGAACCGATCGGCGACCGCTCGGGTGTCCTCGGTGATCTCGCTCTGTTCGGCGTCGGCCTCGACCGTGTAGACGACGCGGGCGCTCCGCCGTTCCTCCGTCATGTAGTTCTCGGCGCGGTCGCCGGCCGGCGAGGCGAACAGTTCGTCGTAGATCAGTTCGAGGTTCTGGTCCGGAACGCCGTTGTCGTTCTGGTCGTTTCGGTCGACGAGCCGCCGGAACTCGGGATCTTGCTGGGCGTGACTCTGGATGACGGTGACGATCGAGGTCGACTCCGCGCGGCCGTCGCTCTCGGCGAAGGAGCTGGGCGGGTCGTCTCCGGCCCGATAGATCTCTTCGAGCGCCGTGTCCCGTTGCATCGGTCCTTCGACGTACACCGTCGTCTCACTCGATTGCGTGGTCGCGAACTTGTCTTCGAGGTAGTTCAGCTGTGCGGAGACGGTGTACTCGCCCGGCGCGAACGGTTCCGGTAGCTCTTCGAGGAACGCCGGGGTGTCCTCTGGCGGGAGGAAGTCCTCCTGGCTGAACGTCGTGTCGATGTCCTGAGCGTAGACGCCAGCGCCGGCACTGCCGACGAGCAAGACGATCAGGACGAGCGCCGGTGCGGCGTCGCCGATCGTCACCCCGACTCGCAGCACCGAGCCAAGCGCCGAATCCTCGGAGCCAAGCGGCGTCTCGCTCAGCGTCGGGATCGGGTAGCGCTCGCGGAGCCGGTCGATCTCGACTTTCGCGGCCGGGAGGAAGATCCCGAAGATGAGGAACGTAAAGACGATCCCGACCCCGGCGACGATGCCGAACTCGCGGATGGGCTCCAGCGCGCTCGTGAAGTTCGCCAGGAAGCCGATGACCGTCGTCCCGGTGACGATGAAGAACGCCACCAGCAGCTGATCGGTCGTGGTCCGCATCGACTCGTCGATCCCCCTGTCGAGGACCAGCTCCTCGCGATAGCGGTTGATGGCGTGGATCCCGAAGTCGATCCCGACCGCGAGCAACAGCGGCGGCACCGCGATCAGCAACTGGCTGAAGGGGATGTTGGCTATGCCGGTGAACCCGAACGTCCAGACGATCGCCAGCAGCAGGGCGAACAGGCCCAGCGCGAGGTCGACCGGATCGCGGTAGGCGATCGAGAGGAACAGGAAGATGAAGATGACGGCGGCGGGGACGACGATCAGCAGGGAATCGGTGATGACGCTCCCGAACTCGTCGGCGATGATCCCGCTACCGAAGACGGTGGTCGAACCGCCCGCGGCGGAGTCCACCTGGAACTCCGCCTGCTTCTGGATCGCGGTCAGGGGACTGGAGCCACCCTGCCCCGACCCTGACGAGAGTCCGGCTGGCACCTCGTGGCTGATGACGCCGATCGACGCCGAGGCGCTGGCGTCCCCGCGGTTGAAGTCTTTGCTGACGATCGAGCGGAACTGCGGGCTCGATTCGTCGGCCCGGCGCACCGCACGGTCGATCTCGGACGCGGGGGCGCGCTCGATCGCGTCGATCTGCTGGTCGAGAGTCGTCGCCGACGGATCGAGCGTCTGTGCGACGATCGCGGCGGCACTGCTCGTCGACGTGACTCGCATGTCCGGGTGATCTTGCACCCGCTTCTGGGCTTCGAGCATCCGCAGCATGGCGGGCTTCGAGAGGACGTTGTTCTCCTTTTGAATGAGCTGCGTCGTCCCGGTGTCGGTCTCGAAGCTCGGGGAGAACTCCCGGTTGATGTCTTCGAGGGCCTGCTCCTCTTCGAGCCCGGTGGCGAACTGCGAGGTCCCGGCGGACGTGGAGATGTTGCTGAGCCCGGCCCCGAAGACGAGTGTCAGGACCAGGAACGCCAGGATGACGCGCCGGGAGTCGTAGATGATCTTGTCGTCGATCCAGTCGATGTAGCGTTGGTACTCCATGTGCTATCGGAACCGAACGTAGCCGCCCACGGCAGCGACGATCAGGACGACCGCGACACCGATCAACACGAGCGGTGAACCGCCGCCGCCGGATTCTTCGACTTCGACCGGGATGCTGTACGTGTCCGAGGTGACCGTGTCACCGTCGGCCTCGTCGTACTGGAAGTCCATCGAGACGGGATAGGGCTTCGAGAGCGCACTGTCGCCCGCGCTGATCGAGAAGGTGAGCTCCCGGGACTCGCCCGGTGAGAGTTCGTCCACGAACGCCTCGTCGTCGTTGGCAGAGATCGGCGAGTCGGCGAAGATCTTGGCCTTGATGTCGCTGAGGGTCTGGTTCTTGGCGTTCGTGATCTCGACCGTGAGCTCCGTTCCGTCGCCGGCGGAGACGTTAGCACTCCGGATGGTCACGTCGAACTCGTCGCTCTCGGGCGCGACCTCGGCACGCACGTTCATCGAGTCGCCGGTGCGCTGTTCGTCGTCGTCGTTGGTGTAACGCGTCTGGAGCGTGAACTGTCGGGGCCCGCTGCGCGCGCTGTCACTGATGTCCACGTCGAAGTCGAACGACGCGGACTCGCCCGCGCCGAGGTTTCCGACCGAGTACTCCGTTTCGATCGGATCGACGTTGCGCTGCTCGCTGGCCCACACCACGACGACGTCTTCGGCGGTCCGGGGGCCGGTGTTGGTCAGCTCGGCAGACAGCGTCCCGTCGTCACCGACTTCCAGGTCCGCGTCGACGTTGTCGACGGCGAAGGTCTGCTCGGCGACCGGCCGCAGCGACAGCGACACGTCCTGTCGATGGGTGGCGGAGTCGTCCGGTCGATCGTACTCGACCGTCGCGTCGACCGTGTAGTTGCGCCGCTCGGCACCGTCACCGGCCCGAGCGTCGAAGGTGAGGGTCCGTTCTTCGCCCGGTTCCCACTCGTCGACGTACTGGCTGGCGCTGTTCGATTCGCCGAACGTGATGTCGGCGTTCTTCGAAGTCACCTGAACCGAGGCGTCAGTGAGCGTCTCCGAGCCGTCGTTGCGAAGCGTGACGGTGTAGTCACCGCTGTCGCCGACCGGGACGCTGCTGTCGATCGAGCTGACGGTAAACTCCTGTTCTGGCTCCGGCGTCACTTCGACGGTGACCGGCTGAGTCTCGCGCGACTCGCCGTTTTCGAGGTCGTAGTCTGCCGTCAGCGTGAACGGGTACGGCTCGGACTCGGCGGTCTGGGCGGCACTCAGGCGGTAGGTGAAGGTGCGCTCCTCGTCTGGCTCCCACTGCTCGACGTATCGCTCCGCGCTCGCGGACTGACCGAGCGTCAGGTCGGCGCTGGGCGAGGCCAGCGTGAGGGTCGTGTCTCGGGCCGCCACCGAACCGTTGTTCTCGACGGTGAGTTCGACGGTTCCGGTCCCGTCGACTCGCGTCGTCGTGTCCACGTCAGTGACGTCGAGCTGGGCCGACTCCTCGATGTTCACCTGCACGTCGTAGGTCCGGGTCTCGGACTCGCGGTCTCGCGAGCCCGACGACTCCGAGACGTAGCTGTAGTGATCGTACTCGACGGTGACCTGCACGTCGTAGGTGCCGGGCTCGGCGTCGTCCGGAACGGAGACCGAGAAGGGGAGTGGCTCCTGGGTCGATCCTTCGGGGAGCGACCCGACGGCTCGCTCGTCGGTCTTGACCGTCAGCGGAGCGTTGCCCTTGTCGACGCTGACGGTCGTCCCGCGGGCGGTCGTCACCTCGCCGTTGAGCGCGGGGTTTCGCGCCGACCCCGAGTCGAGGTCGCCGCTGTTGACGAGGACGACGTCGAGCGTCGACTCCTCGCCGGGTGCGAGGGTGTCGTCGGCCACGTGAACGCTGATATCGGGACTGCCGGTGACTGCCGCGGTGGCGAGTCCCGACGTGACGAGCAATACAACGACGGCTATCGGAAGAAGGGTGCGTCCGTTCATGGGTTTCTGGCCCTCCAGACCGTTCGAGATGCCGTGTCGCGGCGGGCCGATGAGCGCCACAGAGCACAGAAGAGAGCCTGGCGGCCGGCCGACGCTCGCCGTCGAGCGCTCTCGAACGATCGTTCGGGCATTCGTATCGAACGAACGTTCGGTAGCATATCAATCTATCGCTGTTACGCTCACCGAAACCCTTACGAAGCCGACCGAATATTCGTTCGGTATGGCTCCGGAGACGCCCTTTCCGGGCGACCCCGACGACTCGCGGGAGGCGATCATGCGTGCGACGTACTGCGCGCTCAAGCGGTACGGCTACGCCGGCCTCTCTATCCAGCGGATCGCCGACGAGGCGGATCTGAGCAAGTCGACGTTCTATCATCACTACGACGACAAACGCGACCTGCTGACCTCGTTCGTCGACTTCATCCTCGAAGAGTTCACCCGCGTGTTCTCGCTGGAAGCCGGCGACGACCCCGAGACGAACCTCCGAACGTTCGTCCGACTCATTCTCGATCCGACGACTGCCCAGAAAATCTCCGAGAACTCACCCACGACGACGGTACTGGGGACCTACGTCGAGTTGCGCGCACAGGCCGTCCAGGACGAGGCGATCCGCGAGAAGTTCACCGAGGTCGACCGCGGTTTCGAGCAGCAGATCGCCGATATCGTTGCGGAAGGCGTCGACGCCGGTGTCTTCAGGGACGTCGATCCCGAACAGACCGCGACGTTCGTCTCGACGCTCGTCGCCGGCCAGACGTTCCGACAGTCGACCAGGGACGACGATCCCTCGGCGGCAGTGCTGGCTGCGTTCGACGACTACGTACAGGAGTCGCTGCTCCGGACCGACGCCTGACCGCGTCGCCGATAAGACACTGTTTTACCGTCTGCCGAGTAGTGACGAAACGATGACGGGGGTAGGTGTACGCGGTCAGCGTCTGGTGGTGAGCGCCGTCGCACTCGTCTGTGTCGGCCTCGCGGCCACCGGTGTGTTCACACAGGACATCGCCGTCGCGACACTGCTGGTCGCCGCCGGGACACGGCGGCTCCGTGGCGTCGGTGGACTCCTCGTCGGCATCGTCGTCGGCGCTCTCTCCGGGGCGGCGATCGGCTACGTCGCGGTCGCGTTCCTGGGCGTCCCGCTCGCGACGTCGGGCGCGGTGGGCCTGGGTACCGCACTCGGGGGCGGCATCGGCGTCGTGACCAACTACGCCGCGACGGGCGACGGAGAGCCGGTCGACGAGACGATGACCGTCGAACGGGAACCGCGACGGCCCACCCCGACGCCCGCAGACCTGTTCGACGACCATCCCGATCCAGTCCTGTACGTCGTCGACGACGGGCACGGGCCGGTCGTCCGCGCCGCCAACCCGGCCTACGCCGAGACGTTCGACGTGCCGGCCGACGCCGTCGCCGACGCACCGCTGGCCGAGGCAGTACTGGCCGGCGGGGACACCGACGAGATCGTCGCGGCGGTCGCCGACGGCTCGGGACTGGATACGGTCGTGACCTGCGAGGCGGCCGACGGCGCGCGACCGTTCAGAGTCCGGACGGTCGGGAGCGGTGACGACGGCTATCTCGTGTACACGCCCCGCGCGAGCGATCAGCCCGGATGACGGCCGATCTCTTTGAACGCCCGCTCGATGTCGTCGAACTCGCCGAGCGTGTCGTCCATCTCGTCTTTCAGCGCTTCGATGCGGTCTCGTAGCTGAGCCACGTCTTCGTTGCCGTCGAGCGTCTGTGCGGTCTTCTCGGCTTCGAGCAGCGCGAGCTTCGAGGTCGCTTCGAGGTACTGGGTCAGCTGGTCGTCGTACCGTCGCGCCGTGAGCTGCTGTTCGATCGCGGCGACGAGGTCGTCTTTCTCGATCGGCTTACAGAGGTAGTCGTCGAAGGCCATGTCGATGATCTCGAAGTCCGGATCGACCGCCGTGATCATGATCACTCGGCAGTCGACGCCGCGTTCCCTGATGGTCTGGAGCACCTCGTCACCAGAGACTCCCGGCATCCGCCGGTCGAGCAACACCACGTCGATGCCGTCACCATCCCCAATGGCGTCCAGTGCCGCCTCGCCGCCGTAAGCCGTCTCGGTGTCGAACTCGTCACGCAATCGCAACGCGTACACGTCGGCGACTTCTTTCTCGTCGTCGACGACGAGGACGGTGGCATCCTCAGTTGACTCTGACACTAGGTTCAACGTTGACAGCCGCGTGCATATATTTGTTTGTCGTCCGCCCTCGCTCGATTCTGCCTAACCAATCCCGAAATAATCCCGGACGGCCGTCGTGGAGCCGCCTCGTCCGGTGGCTCTCGCGGAACGGAAGTTTAAAGATTACCTCACGGTGAAAATCCGAACAAGGATGTTCACGCCACTGCAAGTCGTCGACAGCCTCCTGTTGAACTACAACCTCGGTGACGTGTTGCTGCTGGTGACTGTACTCGGTGCGGTGGGAATCTTTCTGCAGCGGTCGAACAAGGCGCTCGGGCTCCACCTGCTCTCGTTTGGCCTGCTGTTCCTGATCCTGCCCGGTGGCATGTTCGAACCGGCCGCCGGCAGCCTGCTCGGGACGATCGCGATGTACAAGTTCGTCGGACTGGGACTGCTCGTCGTCGCACCCGTCATCTACGCCGTCGGCCGCCGTTAGGCCAGTTTCCCGAGCGCAGCGAAGAAGTCACGCTGTGGCCCGGCGATGTTGACCGACTCGCTCGCGCGAGCGACAGTCACCTGTGACGGTGGCGCGACGGCCTGTCTCACTCGGCCGTCGCTGACGACGACGCTCTCGGCACCGCTCTCGATACGCACTGTGATCTCGCTGCTGTCGTCGACGACCAGCGGTGGCATCGGTTCCTCGCCCGCCATCTCGGTGACGACGAGTCCGTCGACGCCGGGATGGACCAGCGGCCCGTCCTCGCTCAGGTTGTACGCCGTCGAGCCCGTCGGCGTCGCGACGAGCACGCCGTCCGCGCGACCGCTCGTGTACAGTGCCCCGTCCACGCGAACCTCGAACCCCGCACCGCCGCCGTGACCGCGCTGTGGTCCCTGTATCACGATCTCGTTGAGGGCCGGCGGGAGCGTCCAGTCCTCACCGGTGGCCCGAAGCCGAGGCACCGTGCGCGTCCGTGCGCTCCCGGTCTCACGGATCCGGCGGACCTCCTCGACGACGGTCTCGACCGCCTCGTCGGGGGTGACCGCGTTCAGAAAGCCGACCTCGCCGAGGTTGACGCCCAGGATCGGCGTCGATCCGGCCCCCCGTGCGGCAAACAGGAAGGTGCCGTCGCCGCCGATGCTGACCACCAGATCACAGCCGTCCATCTCGTCGACGCCACGGCCGGTCGGCGTCGCCGTCTGCCCGTCCGGCCAGCGGCTCTCGTCGGCCGACAGGGCGGCCGCCGTCGTCTCGTCGAAGACGACGGTCGTCTCCCCGTCGTGCAGTCGTTCGAACAGCCGCGTCGCGAGCGCAGTCGCCCGTCGGTTCGATCGCTGGGCGACGATCCCGACCTTCATCGTCCCGGCTTTTCGGCGGCGCGTACATAAACCCGTCCACACGCCAATGTTCGCAGGTGATAACGCCGGCGGTAAGGTTAATCCGTTCGGGTAAAAACGAGCGCATATGACGGCCATCGGGGCTCGATCACGCCATGAGTGAAGACGACGACGACTGGTTCGAGAGCGCCGTCGACGAGTCCGAGGACGACGGCGAGTCAGAGCCCGCCGACAGCGACAGCCCCTTCGAAGCAGACGCCGACAGCGACAGCCCTTTCGACGGCGACGACTCGTCGGAGGAAGCAGCCGGGTCCAGCCCCTTCGACGGCGGTACCGACGAGGCAAGTCCCTTCGAAGACGATGACGACGGCTCGCTGTTCGACGACGACTTCGAGTCGGCGTTCGCCTCGGCCGGCGACCCGAGCGACGACTCCGAGGGGTTCGAGGACGAGGACTTCGAGTCCGAGATCCCGCGGATCGACCTCGGCATCGACGGCCTCGACCAGATGATCCAGGGTGGCATCCCCGAACGCCACCTCATCGTCACCATCGGCTCTGCCGGGACCGGGAAGACCACCTTCGGCCTCCAGTTTCTCCACCACGGCCTCGAACAGGGCGACAATGCCGTCTTTATCACGCTCGAACAGAGCCGCGAAGCCATCATCGCCACCGCCGAGGAACGGGGCTGGGAGTTCGAGCACTACGAGGACACGGGCCAGCTGGCCGTCGTCGATCTCGACCCGGTCGAGATGGCAAACAGCCTCGACAACATCCGCGGCGAACTCCCGGCGCTGATCGAGGAGTTCGACGCCGACCGGCTCGTCCTCGACTCGGTGTCCTTGCTGGAGATGATGTACGACGACCAGGCCAAGCGCCGGACTGAAGTGTTCGACTTCACCCGCTCGCTGAAAAACGCCGGTGTCACGACGATGCTCACCTCAGAGGCCAGCGAGGACAACCCCTACGCCTCCCGACACGGCATCATCGAGTACCTGACCGACGCCGTCTTCGTCCTCCAGTACGTCCGCACCGAAACCCGCGAGACCCGCCTCGCCGTCGAGATCCAGAAGATCCGCAACGCCAACCACTCCCGGGAGACCAAACCCTACGAGATCACGATGGACGGCATCAGCGTCTACCAGCAGGCAAACATCTTCTAAACCGACCTTTTTCCGCTTCGGGTGCGCTTCGCGCACCGCTCGCGCAAAAACGTCGGTGAAAAAGCCGCGAGTCGTGCCGTCGGCACGCTCGCGGTGAACCCGGCGACCTGCCGGGTCCTCCGGACCGCTCGGTCGCCGCGATGCTCACAGCAACGAACGTACATGCACTATCGCGGCACGGAGGCCGCGACAGCATTGTGCGAGAGCTGAGTGACGCAGAGACCGAATCATACTACCGGCTGTACATCTGTGAACGATTTCGCCACCCCGCGGTGGCGAAGGTCGTCACGAAGTGACAGCCGGCAGTATCAGTCGAGTAACGCCACTGACTGGAGAGACGCCGGTTGCTATTCACCTATTGGAAAAAGGAGGGTTCAGTGCCCGTTGGCCGTTTTTTCGTCTTTTGGACTATCCACTCCGTTCACCGCTGTCAGCCGCCTCACCAAGAGTTAAGCGACCGCCGCGAGACCCGACGCACATGACGCTGCTCGTCCCCTTCGACGGATCGGATCTCGCACGGGCCGCCCTCGAACGTGCCGTGGAGTTCTCTGAGTACACCGGGCAAGACGTGCTCGCGCTCTCGGTGCTCCCCGACGACGCCGACTACGCGGTCGAGCGGGGCTGGATCGACGAGGGCGAGTCGTACGATCCGGCGGCCGTCGCCGACCGTTTCGAGCGACAGGTGACGGAGATCGCACCCGACGCCACGTTCCGCGCCGAGCGGCCCGCGGACGTGAGTTCGATGGCGGACGTGACCACCGACGTGGTCCGGACGATCCGGGAAGTGTCGCACGAGATCGAGGCCTCGATCGTGTTCATCGGCAGCGAGAACGCCGGGCGCGTGTCGACGCCGGTCTGTAGCGTCGGTGCGCCGATCTCGGAAGATCCGGAGTACGACGTACACATCGTGCGCCACGCGGCGTGAGCGGTGGCCCACAGCACGCCGCGAGGACTCCCTAGCGTGCGACGGTCACGGGCACGTCCGCCCGTCGGACGACCGTCTCGGCGACGCTGCCCAGGACGATCCGGGAGACGCCCGAGCGGCCGTGACTCCCCATGACGATCTGGTCGATGTCGTTGTCGTCGGCGTAGTCGACGATCGCCGTAGTCGGCCGCCCGACCTCGACGGCGCGTTCGACCTCGCGGTCGCCGATGGCGGCGTCGGCGATCAGATCGTCGAACAGGTCCTGTGCGGCGCTCTGTTGCTGTTCGTACCACTCCTCTGAGAAGGAGGGCATCGAAGCCTGTGCGCTGTAGCCGGCTTCGGCCGGATTGATGACGTTCAACAGGACGATCGTCGCGTCTGGAAACTCTTCGACCGCGAACTCGAAGGCGGTGTCTGCCTGCTCGGACCCGTCGACTGGGACCAGAATTCGCTTGCCCATGTCCGGGACTGTCGTGGCACGGGATTATACCCTTCGACTGCTTCGCCGCGAGCCACCCTGTGTGCCGACACCCCCGCCGTCGCCCGTGGGCTTACTCGCGGCCGTGTTTCGTCACGCAGGTCGCGAGCCCCTGAATCTCGACCGGCTCGGAGTTGTCCGGCGAGTAGACGACCATCTGGCCTTTCTCCATGTAGGGGACCTTCGACTCCAGGTTGGCGGGGATGTTCACCGCCGAGATGGCGTCCTCGTCGCCCAGGTTCAGGACGACGGTGCTGTTGATCTGCTTGAAGACGGGATCGGCGATGTCCTGGGGGTCCTGCGTGATGAGGAACAGCCCCAGGCGCTCCTTGCGGCCCTGCTTTGCGGCCTCGGTGAACTTCCCGATGACCTTCCGGGCCTGGACGTTGTCGGCGTCGGTCAGGAAGTTGTGGGCCTCGTCCATCCCGAGGATGAGCGGCGTCTCCTTGATGCGGTCGTAGCGCGGGCTGTTCGACAGCTTCTCGTCGACGAGCATCGAGGCCAGCGCCAGCACGACCGTCGTCTTCGAGCGGGAGTCGTTGATGTGGTAGGTCGGGACCACGCTGATCCCGCCGGCCCGAACGAACTCTGAGACCATGTCGGTGATCGGCCGGGCGTCCTGATCGAAGACGCCGCTGAAGCCGTAGGCCCGGCGCTTGACCGCGTCGAAGGTCGCTTCGTGGACCCGGCCCGACTCGTCGAGTTCCTCCTTGAGCGCGGGGTCGTCGAGGAACGTCGTGAACTGGTCGTAGGTGCCGCCGTCGCCGTACTCCTGCTGGAAGCGATCGAGCAGGTAGTGCAGGGCGCTGTACTGGTTGTCGTTGAGCTGGCTGCCGGCGATCAGCCACGGGTTCGAGTAGACCATCGAGAACGGGATGGTGAACTCGACCTGCTCGGCGCGGTGGTGGCTGGCCGCGTAGCTGGCTCCTTCGACCGACGGCACGAACGCCGTCGTGTCCTCGTGGCCGCCGCAAGCGATCCCCTCGCGCTCACAGCGCCGCTGGAACGCCTCCGGGAGGTCGCCGTCGTCGTGCATCTGGGCGTACTCGTCCTGCGGGTCGAACATGACCAGACACGGCGAGACCGTCCGGTCGTCGCCCTCGATGGGGTACGAGCGGTCTTGTGCGAGATACTGCCGGAGGATGTTCTTCGAGCCGTGGGTCTTGCCCGACCCCGTCCCACCGGCCACGAGCGTGTGCCGGAAGACCAGCGGATCGCCGGCTTCGTAGTCGTCTTTCAGCCGGTAGTCGATCGTCGGCGGCTCGGCGGCCGTCTGGACCTTCTCGCCGCCGACCGAGAGGTGCCCGAGGAAGACGCCGTCTTCGGGGATCTTCAGCCCGGTCTTGATCTCGCTCTTGTCGGTGGCCTGGCGGACCACCGTCTCGGGCTTCGGGACGCGGTCGGTCATCCGCCGCTTCGTCTCGTCGTCGCTCGCGTCGCTCCCCGATCCGCTGTCGCCGTACAGGATGGCCACCGGCTCCAGCGTCGCCATAAACTTGAAGTCCTGTTCGTCGATGCCGCCCGAGCGCATGGCCCGGCGTGCGTGGATCTCCGTCGCGTCGTCGGCGCGGAACTCCTGTGCGTACTCCAGGGCGGAGATCCGACAGAAAAGCCGCTCGCCGTCCGGATAGGGGACGATCAGGTACTTGCCGATCCGCACGTCCGAGCGGTTGCCGACGGTGACGTACGCCCGCAGGCAGGTCTCGCGCTCGTCTTCGCAGATCGCCAGCCCCTCCGAGGCCGAGAGGACGCCGATCCCGCGGTCGCGGCCGCTGGGCTCGATGTCCATCTCCTCGAAGGCCTCGTCGTCTGCGTCGTCGGCCGTGGCTCTCTCCGTCGTCGTCGACGACTCGCTGTCGTCGGCGTCGAACTCCGTGAAATCCCCGAGATCAGACATACGGGACCAATGTCGCTCCCCCGACTAACCCCTTTCCCCCGACGGGCCGGCGCAGGGAGCGAAATATCGAAGAGAGTGGGGACACAAGTTCCGGCGATGCTTCTGGTACACGGTGCGGCGGGTGGGACGGCGCTGACGGGCACGATCTACGAGGACGGCGAGGACGCCCCGGCGTTCGCCGGCAGCCCGGACGACGACGCGCCGTACGTCTGGATCTGCGACGAGTTCTACGAAGTGGACAGTGGCGGTAGCACCCAGACGATCGGTGGCGAAGAGATCCAGATCGCGTTCGAGTCCCCGATGCCCCGCGGGTTTCAGGACCGCGAGCAGGCCCTCGAAGCGGCGAAAGATCACGTCCGAACCCAGTTCGTCAGGCTCGGTATCGACGCCGACGAGGTCGAGATCACGGTGACCCGAGAGTCCGACCCAGAGCACGCGGAGTGAGAGAAACGCTCCGGCTGTGTCACGGCGATTCTCGACGGGATCCATCACTGTCTTTGGCTGTCAGTCACAGGCGATGGTATGGAGCCGATCAGCGCCGCCGACTTCCACGAGCTCGCGCAGGTTTCGACGCCACGTCTCTCGCCCGAGGGCGACCGCGTCGCCTACGTCCAGCGGACGCCCAGCGACGACAGCGAGTACGAGGCCACGGTACACGTCGCCGACGCCACTGGCGACGAGCCGCAGCGATTCACGCTCTCGGAGGGGATCGACTCGGAGCCCCGGTGGAGCCCGAGCGGCGACCGCCTCGCGTTCGTCTCGACCCGCGGAGCCGCGGACGACCGCCAGCAGCTCTGGGTGGTGCCGACCGACGGTGGCGAGGCGGCGCAGGTCACCAGCGTCGTCGGCGGCGTCGGCCAGATCGCCTGGGCACCGGACGGCGAGCGCATCGCGTTCGTCCAGCAGGTGACCGACGCCGACCGCGAGGCCGACCGCGACCTCGAAGTCGAACCCGAATTCGAGCCGGAGACGCCCGACCCGCGCGTGGTCGACCGGACGGTGTACCGGACCGCAGAGCAGTACCGCGACGGCAGACAGAGTCAAGTGTACCTCGTCACGGCAGACGGTACGGAGATCCAGCGCGTGACGACGGCCGACAGCGACCACGCGAGTCCGACCTGGGGCGACGATGACACGCTGTACGTCGCTCGCGACGCCGACGTGGCCGACCCCGACGACTCGCTGGCGACGGAGATCAGAGCGTACGACCTCGACAGCGGCGACAGCGTCTTGCGCCACGAGACGACGACCTTCCAGCCGGCGCTCGCGGCCAGCGGGCGACGCGTCGCGTTCTCCTACACCGATCCGGAGCAGGGGACGATGGCACAGACAGAGTTGCACCTGCTCGACGAGACCGACACCGTCTACGACCTCACCGCAGCACTCGACCGGACGCTCGCCGCGGATTTGGGACCGACGTGGGACCCGGACGGCGGGGCGCTGTACTTCGGGACGCCAGACGAAGGAGCGACGGCGCTCTGGCGAGTCCACGCCGCCGACCTCGCTGCGACGGACAGCCCCGAAGCGGAGCCGCGACCGCTCGCAGTCGAGCCGGAGCGGGTGCGTCGCGACGAGTGGTCGGCGATCGACGGCTTCGACGTCGGGGACGACCGCGTCGCGTACGTCCAGAGTAGCTGGGACCATCCCGGCGACCTGTTCGTCGCCGACGCCGACGGCGAGACAGCGACGCGACTCACCGAGTGCAACGCCGACTACCTCGATACACACGCGGTCCAGGAGCCCGAAGAGATCCGCTTCTCCGCCGACGACGGGGGCGAGACCGACGCCGGGACGTGCCAGGGATGGGTGTTGACGCCGCCGGAGTTCGACCCCGAAGCGTCGTACCCGCTGGCCGTCGAGGTCCACGGCGGTCCCCACGCGATGTGGACGACCAGCGGGACGATGTGGCACGAGTTCCAGACCCTCGCGGCCAACGGCTACGTCGTCTTCTGGTCGAACCCGCGTGGCTCGGCGGGGTACGGCGAGGCACACATGCAGGCGATCGAGCGCGACTGGGGCGCTGTCACGGCCAGCGACGTGCTGGCCGGCGTCGCGACGGTCGCGGAGCGGCCCTCCGTCGACGAAGACCAGCTGTTCGTCACGGGCGGGAGCTTCGGCGGGTACATGACCGCCTGGCTGGTGAGCCAGACGGACCAGTTCGAGGCCGCGGTCTCACAGCGCGGGGTCTACGACCTGCTCAGCTTCTACGGATCGACGGACTGGGCGTACAAGCTGGTCGAGGACGACTTCGATACCACCCCCTGGGAGGAGCCCGCCTTCCTGCAAGCCCAGTCGCCGACGGGCCACGCACACGAGGTGGAGACACCGACGCTGGTCCTCCACAGCGAAGACGACTACCGGACACCGATCTGTTCGGCCGAACTCTTCCACCGGATCCTGCGGAAACACGGCGTCGACACGCGCCTCGTCCGGTATCCCGACGAGGGCCACGAACTCTCCCGGAGCGGCCAGCCCGGCCACGTCGTCGATCGGATCGAGCGGATCGTCCGCTGGTTCGACGGCTACGCGGCGGACCGGTCGGTCCCGCCGGCACTCGAACGAGAGCCCGACGCCGGCCTGACCGGGAGCGTCGACGAGGAGTGAGCGTTGCTCGGGGAGTCGCGAATCGGTGTCTCCGCTCGGCCGAGACGGGGGTCTACAGCTCTTCGAAGTCGGCACCCCACCGCACGTCGTTGTACTCGCGCTGGCGGTCGCTGTCGAGCTGGCTCTCGATTTTCTCGCGGAGGGCCGCCTTCTCGTCGCGCCCGATCCGTGCGAGTTCGTCGGCCTTGGCGACCGACAGCGGCGG